>ERZ1643249.4546-NODE-4546-length-11534-cov-4.670267_pt1 | contig 11534 bp, 6 predicted proteins | sample MGYA00579263_ERZ1643249 | MGnify/ENA primary metagenome ERZ1643249 (study PRJEB29033, sample SAMEA4952264) | chicken gut metagenome | biome: Broiler Chicken; feature: Gastrointestinal Tract; material: Caecum | place: Ireland | collected 2018 | study: Broiler...
TTGATCATCAGTTCATGCGGAGTGCCGTTCCACACACGAATAGAAAGAGAGGGAGCAGGAAGATGAACATGCATGGACGCATCAATACACATAAACGAAAGATCATTCGTAACGTCGATTCCGTCTTTGTTCTGTCCCCCTACGATCAGGTTCTGAAACAGGCTGTATCCCGCAAACCCCTCCGCCGATGCAGCGTCCCGGCATTTGTTCAGGTCATTGAGCTTTACCCATATACAGTCCAGCAGTTCCTGCGCAAACTCATAGGAAATCCTGCCTTTATCAACGTCCGCCTGATAGTAGGGGTACATATACTGATCAAATCTTCCGGGAGAGATGGAATGTCCGCTTGATTCAATCTGTATCAGCTGCTGAACAAACCAGAAGGACTGACACGCCTCATAAAATCCCGAAGCGCCTCTGGCCGGTACGTTTTCACAGTTTTGGGCAATAAGCAAAAGTTCTTTTTTGCGCACAGGATCCGCGCATGACGAAGCCTGCCGTCTTGCCAGTTCCGCATACCGGCGCGCATAATTGATCACCGCCCTGCAGCTTATAATAACAGCCTCATAAAAATGTGATCGCTTTACATAATCCTCATCACCGGGTCCATATTTTTTCCATTCGTTCTGCACTTCCTCAATAATGCCTTCATAACCGATCTCAAGCACTTTCTCATACTTCACCGTCACATGTCCTACACCGTTGTAAAAATAATTGCCCGGTGTAAAAATATTATGGTCAATTGCCCGCAGCGTCTCGTCGGTCATATATGCCGCCGCCAGTTCGCTTGTCGTTTTACCCTTCCAGTATTTATGCGCTTCCCGCAGCTTATTTTTCGTTTCTTCCGTTATAGAAAACGGATCAGCAGTCCTGTTCTGGACTGTGTCAAATTCTGCTTCCAGCCATTCAAACGAAAACTCCGGATAGGTCTGACACCCTCTCGGCGCAATCGTGGTACTTCCGACGATCAGCTCATCATCCCTGATCACGATCGGGATATGTTCCAGAATATGTTCGAATGCTTTTGCTCTTCTGATGATCACAGGTTCATTTTCGGTTTCTTTATAAGACTCTGTAACCAGAACAGCCCGCGCCGGTTCAATTTCCGGCATCTTTTCAAATAGTTTGTCTACCAGTCTTGAGATTCTGGCTGTTTTAGGGGATTTTCTGTCCTTATATGTATAAAGTCCCATATCGCTCCTCTCCTTCTCATATTTTCATAATTCCACAATTTATATTACCATGCGTTCATTATACAACACAAAAACAATAAATACAACATATTTTAAACATATTATTTCCTGCTTTTATGTTGTTTTGTTTTTCTTTATTACCGATTGTATTTTATTGATTTTTCAGATATACAGGAACAAAAAATCACGGGAATCTGTAAAAAGATTTCCGTGATTTTTCATATTCTTACGCTTCTTTCAGCTTTCTCTCCAGTTCTTCTGCCAGAGCCGTATATTCTCCCGCGCTTCTGCAGTTTTTTCTATATGCCATGATAGGCATGTTATTATCCTGAGACCATTCAACGCTGCTGTCGATTCGTATATAGGACTCAAACACATTGACTTCTCCAAGTTCCCGAAGCGAATCGAACGTCTGTTTGAAATAGTTTTTTCTTGTATCCGCTTTCGTCACAACGATTCCAAGCACTCTGAGATTCTCTGCGATCTGTCTGACCTCGTCCAGAAACTCAAACATATTTCCAAGTCCGAACATTCCCCAGGGTGTAGCCTCCACCGGGATAATCACATGATCGGAAGCACACAGAATATTCATCACCCATCCGCCCAGTGTAGGCGGCGCGTCAATCAGGATATAGTCATAATTTCCTTTCTCCCGCACAGTTCGAAGACATTTCTTTAAAATCAGTTCTCTCTGCCATTTTGTAAACAGTTCATATTCTATCGAGCTCATCAATGTAGAAGAAGGCACAATATCAATATTCTCATACTTGGCAGGAACAATATAGTGTTCCAGATCCCGCTGATTTTTTATCGCATAATAAAGATTGTCCTGCCCTTGTGCATACTGTAACACTTCTTCTTCTGTAAAAAAGCTCAGAGAAAGATTCATCTGCATATCTCCGTCAATGAGAAGCACTTTATTCCCGAGAGCTGCCAGTGCATACCCTACGTTGGCACAGGTCGTCGATTTACCGCTCCCGCCTTTATTATTCGCAAAACAGATCACCTCAGTATTCATAGAAATAACAGCTCCTTTCCGTTTGTGCTTATTGTCTTTTCCGGCGCCCCTTAACAGCAGGAGTTCTTTCCCGCGACATACCCGCTGGCCCACGCCCATTGGAGATTGTATCCTCCGCACATCCCGTCCACATCTAATATCTCTCCCGCAAAGTACAGGCCCGGAACATAGCGTGATTCCAGCGTATTTTCATCTACTTCCGCCGTATCGATTCCCCCGCGGCACACCTGCGCGTGTTCATAAGAATTTGTAGATGTGACGCGGAGCCGGAAATTCTTGATAAGCCGCACTAATTTTTTAATTTCCTCCGCCGTCATATCTCCCGCCGCCTTACCCCGGGGAAGGCAGGATTGTTTAATCCACAGATCAGACAGCTTCTTGTGGAACAGGCCGATCAAAAACATTTCCGCCGGCTTCTCCGGACGTGTCTTTGCCCTTGCGCTCAAGAATGCTTCTGTCTGCTCTTTCGTAAAGTCAGGCATGAAATCCAGTACCGCTGACACTTCTTTCTTCTCGTAAAGAAGCTGTGAGGCATAACGGCTCACCTGAAAAACAGGGATACCGGAAATCCCGTAATCCGTGAGCTGTATCTCACCTGTATCTCTGGCGATGCACTCTCCGTCTGACCAGATGGAGACATTGCCGTTTGCCCGCACTCCTGATATGGCCTTAAAGAACTTTCCCTCACATCTTAACTGTACCAGCGCGGGAAGCACGGGGATCATCCGGTGTCCGAGCTGCTTTGCCAGATCATATCCCGATCCGTCTGATCCCGTAGCAGGTGCCGCTTTTGATCCGGCACAGAGGATGATCCGGTCCGCGCGGATATCTCCGCTGTCAGTAGGCAGAGTAAACCCCTTTTTCCCAGGCAGTATCTCCCGGACATCCACTCCGGTCCTGATATCCACGTGAAGGCGTGTAAGCTCCATCCTCAGGGCGTCCAGCACAGCGGACGCCTGATCTGAATTGGGGTAAATATATCCATTGCGGTTCTTCGAATAGACTCCAAGCTGCAAAAAAAAGGAGATAACATCCCTGGCGTCAAACTGACTTATGATGCCCCACGGAAAAAGAGGATTCTCTGAATAATAGCAGAGCGGTTCCTGATGAGTGTTCGTAAAATTACATCTCCCGTTCCCTGTAGATAAGATCTTCTTTCCAATCCGGTCTTTGTGCTCCAGCAGAATAATACGGGCGCCCTGCGATGCCGCTGTGACAGCCGCCATCATGCCTGACGCGCCCCCGCCGATTACTGCGATCGTTCTCATATACCGCTCCTTCCCAATACTTTACAGATAGTCCTTTATCTTAATCTCACTATAATAGTCCACGCACTTTATCCACAGCCAGAACACCTGCGTCGATCATGCTCTGCAGGGATTTCAAGATCCCCAGCTTAGCGTGGTTCCATGTCAGTCCGCCCTGAAAATACACAGCATAAGGCGGCTTGATCGGCCCGTCCGCGGAAAGCTCAATGGATGAGCCCTGCACAAAAGCTCCCGCCGCCATGATCACGTCGCTGTCGTATCCCGGCATCGCCCACGGCTCAGGACTTACATAGCTGTCTACCGGCGCCGCGGCCTGGATTCCCTTACAAAACGCGATCACGCCCTCCGGACTTCCAAGTGTGACTGCCTGTATGATATCATGTCTTGGCTCGCTTTTATCCGGCACAACCGGATATCCCAGCCCCTCGTAAATATTTGCCGCGAACACCGCGCCTTTTAAAGCGCCGCACACAACGGTCGGAGCCATAAAAAATCCCTGATAAAAGGACTGCATCACTCCCAGCGAAGCGCCCACTTCTTTTCCCAGTCCCGGTGAGGTCAGCCTGCAGGCGCAGTTCTCAATGAGTTCTTCTTTTCCCGCGATATATCCGCCTATGGGAGCCAGACCACCGCCCGGATTCTTGATCAGGGAGCCTACGATCATGTCCGCGCCCACATCGCTTGGCTCGATGCGTTCTACAAACTCTCCGTAACAGTTGTCTACCATACAGATGACATCCGGGCGCTGATCTTTGATAAACGCGATCAATTCCCCGATCTTTTCTACCGAATAACTGGGGCGTGTCTGATAGCCCTTAGAACGCTGAATGGTGACCAGCTTTGTCCGTTCATTTAAAGCTTTCTCAATGGCCGGATAGTCAAAATACCCGTCCTGAAGAAGATCCACCTGACGATAGGTTACGCCGTATTCTGCCAGAGAGCCTCTGGAGGGCCTTATGCCGATAACTTCCTCCAGCGTGTCATACGGCTTCCCCGCAGGAGACAGCAGTTCATCCCCCGGGCGCAGGTTTGCCGAGAGCGCAAGTGCAAGCGCGTGCGTTCCACAGGTGATCTGGGGACGCACAAGCGCTGCCTCTGTGTGAAATGCTGAAGCATACACCTTCTCCAGCGTGTCCCTCCCGTCGTCATTATAACCATATCCACTGGCATAGTTAAAGCATCCTTCATTCACACGATTCTCCTGCATCGCGTGAATAACCTTAAGCTGATTATATTCTGCCGTCCCGTCAAATTCCCGAAAGCGATCTTTCAGGCCTTCCTCTGTTTTCTGCCCATACTCCCACACTTCCTTTGAGATGCCGAGCTTTTGATACATATATTTTGATTCTGTGTGATTCATTTCTCCTGGTTCCTTTTATCTGCCTTATTTTCTTTTGCCTGTCTGATCTGTGATGATACCTTTCTCTGCCAGCCGCCCTGTCATAAAGTCCAAAATAGTGTCTTCATCCTGTCCAAAGGCAGACTTATCCGCCCATATGACGTCCTTCTCCCGCTTGAACCATGTGATCTGGCGCTTTGCGAAATGCCTTGTATCCCGCTTGACGACGCGTACTGCCTCATCAAGAGTGCACTCGCCTTCCAGATAAGCAAAGATCTCTTTATATCCCAGCCCCTGCATAGCTGTGGAACTTCGCTGTACGCCCCGTTCTCTTAAGAAGCGCACCTCGTCTGGCAGTCCTTCTTCCATCATAAGATCCACCCGGCGGTCAATTCTCTCATAGAGACGGCTGCGTTCATCTGTGAGCACAAAATACGCGTAGTTATAAGGTGATTCCTTTGTCCGCTCCTTCTCGTTGTGCTCAGAGATCTTTCCGCCGGTCTGGCGGTGAAACTCCAACGCGCGTATCATCCGCTTGATATTGTTGGGATGAATGTCCCGGGCAGCCTGTGGATCCGCGGTCTCAAGAAGAGTATGAAGATAATCTCCGCCTTTTTCCTTCGCAAGCTGCTCCATCTCCTGCCGGTAGGCCGTGTCCCCGTCATTTTCTGTAAAATCAATATCATAGAGGAGAGCCTGAATATAAAATCCTGTTCCTCCAACTACAAGCGGAATCTTTCCCCTTGTCCAGATCTCTTCTGCGGCGGCTTTCGCCATCTGCTGGAAGCGCACTACATTAAAATCCGCCTCTGGCTCCAGCACGTCTACCAGATGATGTGGCACTCCGTCCATCTCCTCCGGACGGATCTTGGCGGAGCCGATATCCATGTGCCGGTATACCTGCATGGAATCTGCTGAAATGATCTCTGCGTTCACTTCTTTAGCCAGCCGGATGGACAGCGCAGTCTTTCCCACCGCGGTCGGTCCGGTTAAAATGATCAATGGTTTTTTCATTTATTATACGATCCTTTTAAATTTCTTTTCCATCTCCCGCTTTGTCATAGCGATGATCGTCGGTCTGCCATGGGGGCAGTGATACGGATTGTCCAGTGTCAGAAGCGCTCCGATCAACGCGTCTGCCTCCTGTGCCGAAAGGCGGTTATTCCCCTTCACTGCAGCCTTGCATGACATAGACGCTACCTTCTCATCGATCAGTTCCGGCGTCATGGACGTATTAAGGCCATCCGAGAGATCGTCAAGCATCTCCATTAGAAGTTCCTTTTTCGCGATCCCGAACAAATTGTCCGGCACAGCGCGCACCGCGTATTCTTCCGGGCCGAAAGGCTCGATCTCAAATCCGATGCGGGTAAAGCGTTCCATATTCTCCTCCAGAACCCTCGCCTCCTGCATGGTAAGCGTCAGTATAATGGGCGGGCTTAAATATTGGGTGGTAAACTCTCTTGTCTTCATCCCCTTTAACGTCCGCTCATACAGCACTCTCTCGTGAGCTGCGTGCTGGTCTATAATATAGAGACTTTCCTGATACTGAACAAGCCAGTACGTGTCAAACACCTGACCAATCAGTTTATACTCTGCCCGAACCTCTCTCTTTAAGAATTTTTCCTTGAAGAGATCAAGCTGCTCTGATCTGCCGCCCTCTGCGATTTCCGCCACAGCGTCCGATGCCGGAGGCCTGACAGGATCACGTGGCGCTTCCGCTGCATATCTTGCCGCCTCCCGGATCTTATCCGTCTGGGCCTCCAGGCGGTACACCCCCTGTCTGTCGGACACTTCAGCGGACGACATACGTTCATGGTATGCGGTAACCCGCTCTTTCATCTTGCGAATAAAATAATCTTCATCCTGTGCTGCCGGTTCTGGTTCCTTCGGTATATCAGTGTTTTTAGGTTTTAGTAAAAATGGGCTTTCTGCTTTTTCTTTTATATTTTCTCTCTCTGCCACAGGCTCCGGCACTTCGGCCTGCTGTATCAGCTCCGATTCCAGAAGACGTTTGTGTACTCCTTCATATACCGCGCCGTACACCTCCTGTTGTCTCTGGAAGCGAAGTTCCATCTTTGTGGGATGCACATTGACGTCGATGTTCTCTCCGTCTACATGAAAATGCAGCACCGCAAAGGGAAACTTATGCTGCATCGTAAAATCTTTGTAGGCGTCTTCAAGTGATTTGGATATCATAGCGCTCTTTACATATCTGCCGTTTACAAAAAAATTTTCAAAATTGCGGTTTCCTCTTGTGATGACTGGTTTGCCGAGATATCCTGTGATACGCATCCCTCCTTTTTCATAATCTATCTCAAGAAGGTTGGATGCGATCTCACGTCCGTATACATTGTAGATCACATCTTTCAGCTTTCCGTTGCCTGATGTGCGCAGTTTCTCCTGATTGTTGCTCTTAAAGAGAAAGGCTACTTCCGGGTGCGAGAGGGAAAGACGGATAAGAAGATCCTGCACATGCCCCGCCTCGGTCATGGGCGTCTTTAGAAACTTCCGCCTCGCAGGTACATTGTAGAAAAGCTGATGAACAAGAAATGTGGTCCCATTGGGCGCGCCTGTCTCATCAAGAGACATTTCCTTTCCACCCTCGATCACATACTTTGTCCCGAACTCGTTATCCGCTTCCTTGGTAATGATCTCTGTCCTCGTGACAGCGGCAATGCTGGAGAGCGCTTCCCCGCGGAATCCCAGAGAACTGATGTGCAGAAGATCCTCCACATTTCGTATCTTGCTTGTGGAGTGGCGCAGAAACGCGCTTCTTACCTCGTCATGAGCGATGCCGCATCCGTTGTCCGTGACACGGATAAAATCGATCCCGCCGTCCTTGATCTCCACGGTCACGGTGGTCGATCCCGCGTCAATAGCGTTCTCCACCAGTTCCTTGACGATGGACGCAGGACGCTCGATCACTTCTCCTGCCGCGATCTTATCGATTGTTACCTGATCCAGTACCTGAATATGAGGCATGTCCGTCTCCTTTTCTCAAAATATATCCGTCTGGTCTGTCGCCATATTTACCAGCGGTTTTTCAGTTTGTTCTGCAGCCTGTATATGGTGTTCAGCGCATCTATGGGGGTCATATTACCCACGTCGAGGTTCTTTAATTCTTCCAGCACATCATCGTCCTTGACAGTGTCAAAAAGCGACATCTGGGCGATATCCACCTCATCATACTTTTTGACCTTGGGGCTCTTTTTCGCCGTTTTTTCTTTCACGGCAATCTCGCTCACTCTGGCGGTAATATCCCCGTTGCCCAGCTCCTCAACGATCTCCTTGGCACGCTCTATGACAAGATCCGGCACTCCCGCCAGCTTTGCCACCTGGATGCCATAGCTTTTATCCGCGCCGCCTTTGACGATTTTACGCAGGAATACGATGTCATCACCCTTTTCCTTGACCGCGATGCAGTAGTTGTTCACATTGTTGACCTTGCCCTCCAGTTCTGTCAGCTCATGGTAGTGGGTGGCGAACAGTGCCTTTGCCCCCAGAAGCCGTGTGTCACTGATATATTCCACCACTGCCCATGCGATGGAGAGGCCGTCGAACGTGCTGGTCCCTCTTCCGATCTCATCTAAAATGAGAAGGCTCTTTGATGTGGCGTTTCTTAAAATGTTCGCCACCTCTGTCATCTCCACCATGAAGGTACTCTGTCCCGACGCCAGATCATCCGACGCCCCGACCCTTGTAAAGATCCGGTCAGACAGGCCGATATCCGCGCTTTTCGCAGGAACGAAGGAACCGACCTGCGCCATTAGGGCGATCAGGGCTGTCTGCCTCATATAAGTAGACTTTCCGGCCATATTAGGCCCTGTGATGATAGAGATCCTGTGTTTTTTATCATCCAGATAGGTGTCATTGGAGATGAACATATCATTGGGGATCATCTGCTCTACTACAGGATGGCGGCCCTCTTTGATGTCGATGATACCTTTTTCATTGATATTCGGCCGCACATAATTATTCCGCTCTGCCACAAGGGCAAGAGACGCAAAAGCATCCAGGGCCGCCACGGCTTTTGCCGTCTTCTGGATGCGTTCTACTTCCGCTGCGATCGCCTCCCGCACCTGGCAGTAGATATCATATTCCAGAGCGTAGAGTTTATCCTCGGCGCCTAAGATCATATCCTCAAGTTCTTTTAATTCCGGCGTGATATAACGTTCGGCATTGGCAAGAGTCTGCTTGCGCGTGTAATAATCCGGCACCATCTCTCTGTAAGAATTGGTTACCTCCAGATAATACCCGAACACTTTGTTGTATTTGATGCGGAGATTTTTGATGCCTGTCTTCTCACGCTCATCGCTCTCCAGCTTTGCCAGCCAGTCCTTTCCGTCCGACTTTGCCCGCCGGAGCTTATCCACTTCCTCATTGTAGCCGTCGCGGATGATGTTTCCCTCTTTCATGGCGATAGGCGGTTCTTCCCGGATCGCTTCCCTGACAAGAGTGCAGAGATCCTCAAGGGCATCCATATCCTTGTAAATATTTTTTAAAAGCTGGCACTGCATTTCCCCTAGAATATACCGCACGGGCGGCAGCATCTCAAGAGAACTGCGAAATGCCGTGAGATCCCTGGGATTGGCGGAACCATAGGCGATCTTCGTAACCAGGCGCTCCAGGTCGTACACCGGGGAGAGATACTCCCGGATCTCCTCTCTTGATATGGCCTGTTCTTTTAATTCTTCTACCGCCTCCAGACGCTTTATGATCTCTGCCTTGTCGATCAGCGGCTGCTCTACATATTTTCTCAGCGTCCTTGCGCCCATGGCGGTCTTAGTCTTGTCCAGCACCCAGAGCAGGGAGCCTCTTTTCTGCTTCTCCCGCAGCGTCTCGCACAGCTCCAGATTCCGCCTCGTGAAACTGTCCAGCATCATGTATTTCCCCGCTGCGTAAGGCGTGATGTGAGTCAGGTTTGACATGGAGTTCTTCTGTGTCTCCAGAAGATACTGCAGCAGCGCCCCCGCGCTGATCACACCGCAGTCATAATCCGCAAGCCCCAGCCCGGTAAAGGAGGAAACTTTAAAATGCTCCAGCAGCTTCTGGCGGCAGACAGTATCATCGAAATACCAGGAATCCAGAGAATAGATCGTGATTCCCAGACGCTCCTTCATAGCGTCCAGATCCATGCCGCTCATGTAAAAGGCCTCATTGCAGATAATCTCGGATGGTGAGAAGCGGTAGATCTCATCCGTCAATCTGGCGCTGTCCGGAATCTCGGTCACAAAATAATCGCCTGTGGAGATATCTGCCACAGACACCCCGTAACGGTCGGCAATATACACGATGCACATGATATAGTTGTTCCGCGTCTCGTCCAGAGCCTGTGTATCCAGATTCGTCCCCGGGGTTACAATGCGCACCACATCGCGCTTCACGATGCCCTTAGCCGTCTTCGGGTCTTCCACCTGCTCGCAGATCGCCACTTTATATCCCTTGGACACCAGCCTGTTGAGATAACTTTCCACAGCATGATAAGGGACACCGCACATGGGTGCCCTCTCCGCCTGTCCGCAGTTCTTCCCGGTCAATGTGATCTCCAGTTCTCTCGACGCGGTCAGCGCGTCCTCGAAGAACATCTCATAGAAATCGCCTAATCTATAAAAGAGAATACAGTCCTGATACTGAGACTTCGTCTCCATGTACTGTTTCATCATTGGTGTTAATTCTGCCACGATATTACTCCTTTGCCATATACAGATGCGCGGCACATGATTCAAAATATGCCTTGCACAGATAAAAAATCTGTGGAGATATTATATCATTTTTGATAAATCTGTTCAAGCGAGGAAGATAGGAATGGAATTTTCATGCAACACATGATACACTGACTGCATAACATATTCAGGAGGATTAAAAATGTTGAAATTACCGACTTTACCGCTTCATATGCGGCAGACATCAAAAGGACAGAAGGGACAAAACTGGCTTATCGAACTTCTGATATTTTTTCTCGTATTTCTCGTATCGGGCCTGGTGGTCGGCGTCCTTATGATCCCGGGGTATGTGATCGCCGTCTTTTCAGACAAGTCGATCATGGGCCAGATCACAAGCGGCGCCGGCATACAGGACTACAGTCAAATTGCCGCCCACATAGAGTCCTCTGTTCCCGTCACCATCGCCATGCTCTTTGCCAATGCCGGACTCATTTTGATTGGGGTCCTGTTCTGCGTCGTCCTGCAGCGGCGCAAAATCGCTTCGATGGGCATTGTAAAAGAAAAGGCGGGCACACAGTATCTTGCAGGCCTCGTCATCGGATTTGTTCTTTTCGCAGCAGTGGTGCTTCTCAATGTGGCCACCGGTTCTATGAAGCTTAACGGGATATCCCCCGGATTTTCCGCCGGGATTTTCATTCTCTTTGCCCTTGGATTCATGATACAGGGGATGGCGGAGGAAGTGCTCTGCCGCGGGTATCTGTTAGTATCTGTTGCAAGACGGTATCCGGTCAGTGTCGCCATCTTTTTAAATTCCCTTGTATTTGCCCTAATCCATCTGGCGAACCCGGGCGTCTCCGTACTGGCGCTCATCAATCTCCTGTTGTCAGGCACGTTCTTCTCTCTCTACTTTCTCCGCACCGGAAATATATGGGGTGTGGGCGCCATCCATACGATGTGGAATTTTGCGCAGGGGAATATATTCGGCATGGCAGTCAGCGGCACGCAGCTCTCCTGCACAATCTTTGAATCCACCGCCACCCCGCATAAGACCTT
>ERZ1643249.4550-NODE-4550-length-11519-cov-5.509421_pt1 | contig 11519 bp, 10 predicted proteins | sample MGYA00579263_ERZ1643249 | MGnify/ENA primary metagenome ERZ1643249 (study PRJEB29033, sample SAMEA4952264) | chicken gut metagenome | biome: Broiler Chicken; feature: Gastrointestinal Tract; material: Caecum | place: Ireland | collected 2018 | study: Broiler...
GTTTTAATTAATCAAGGAAAGAACAATATATTTAATCCTTTTATAGTTGCAGAATATGATGCCCCAAAAAACATTGTATTATTAGGTAATAATCATTATATTAATTCCCTATTTCATGAATTATTACATATGGCTAGCACTATATTTCAAGATGGCATAATATATAGTGGTTTATCTGAGCAAAATATAGGCATTGGCTTAAATGAAGGTTACACAGAACTATTAGCTAAAAGATATTTTGACAAATCAAGTAACAACGGCTATATTTTTGAAACACAAATAGCCAAATTATTAGAATTAATTATTGGTCAAGAAAAAATGGAAAGCTACTATTTTAATGCCAATCTCTATGGATTAATTGAAGAATTAAGAAAGTACAATAACTTTTATTCAATTGATAAATTTATTGCTAATTTAGACAGTCTAGCATTAAGAGAAATATCTCCAGGCTTTTCTGACAATTTTGTTACTGAAGCATTTAACAGTCTAAAATTTGTAATTGACTTTTTATGTAACACTTATGTATCAAAATTAAAAAAGGAATATAATATTGATTTAGAACAAGTTAAACAAGTTATTTCATCTAAACATTATGATCAAACTACTGATCAAGAATTATGTAGAAAATATATTGATTTTATTAATGAAATTCAAAACTTTGTTTATCAAATGCCTAGATTTCATATATTTAAAGGAAATATATATACAATAACTATTAATAATAATCAAATTAATCCCTATACTTTATTACCAATAATAGATATTAATATAGAACACGAATATACAATTGAACAAATATATCAATTAAAAAAATATAGATTTTAAAAAGAAAAAGTTAGAGTCTTTTTTCATTAACTTTCTACATAAATATAAAAAAAATAGTTTTGCAACTATTTTTCAATTATCTTTTTTATTCCATCATATGGAAGCCAAGCACAAGTTTTACGACTTGTGTTTTTTACATTTTCATAAATACTAGCTTCTTGAATTAAATCTTTGTTGTAATCTAAATCATTTAACATATTATCAATATTATCTATTATTTCTTTTGCTTCTCTTATTGTTTTACCCTTTAAAAGCGTAGTCATAATTGATGATGAAGATATACTTATTGCACAAGCTTCACCATCAAAAGTAATGTCTTTTATAATATCTTGATCAATTAAACAATAAATATCTAAATTATCAATACATGAAGTATTTCTTGTATTTTGTTTTAAATAATTACTATCTTCCATTCTTTTTCTATTTCTTGGATTACTATAATGATCCATTACTACATCTCTATAATTCAATTTAAATCATCTCTCTTACTATTTTTTCTTTATCCCTTAAAAGTTCTACTAATTCATTAATTTCCTTTTCAGTATTATAAAAATATAAACTAATTCTTAGGGAATTATCAACACCAGTTACATTTTTGGTTAATTTTGCACAATGATTACCTGCTCTTACACAGATATTATATTTATTTAAATAATATGCCACATCTTGGGAGAAAATATCATTAACATTAAATGCTACAATGCCACTTTCTGATTCTAAATTTAAAATATCGATGTGGGGTATACTCACTAATTTTTCAATTAAATATTCTCTTAAATGTCTTTCTCTTTCTTCGATTTTTACCATACCAATTTTCTTTAAATAACGAATTGCTTCCCCAAAACCAATGACTCCAGCGATATTTGGAGTACCAGCCTCCAACCTAGTTGGTAAATCTTTTAAATAAACTTCATTTGGACTATCAAATGATTCATTCATGCCTCCACCAAGGTTTATTGGAACTAAATCTTCAAGTAATTCTTTTTTACCATAAAGAACTCCTACTCCAGTTGGTCCTAACATTTTATGAGCAGAAAATGTTAGAAAATCAACATCTAAATCTTGAACATCCACTTGCATGTGCGGTACACTTTGAGCACCATCAACAACTAAAAATATATTGTTTTCATGGGCAAGTTTAGCTATCTCTTTTATCGGACGAACATCACCAATAACATTAGTAACATGAGCAAGAGCTATAATTTTAGTTTTAGGAGTAATGCTCATTTTTACATTTTCTAAAGTTACATGTAAATAATCATCTAATGGAATAAACTTAACTACACATCCATAATCAGTTGCCAGCTTAAACCAAGGCAAAACATTTGATGCATGTTCAGTTGTAGTAATTAGTATTTCATCACCAGGTTCAACTAATTTAGAAAAAAAGCCATTAACAATCATATTTAGGGAATCTGTTGATCCACTAGTAAATATAACTTCTTCCTTACTACGAGCATTGATAAAATCTACTACTTCATCACGAGCATTTTCATATTCTAAATCAACTTTATAAGAAATATCATAATCTCCCCGATGAGCATTAGCGCTATAATTCGAATAATAATCAACAATTTTATCAATAACACATTGCGGTTTAAAACTAGTAGCTCCATTATCTAAATAAATTATATCTTGTTTTAGCATTGGAAAATCTTCTCTATTCATAATTACCTTCTTTCTTTTATTATTTCTATAATAACATATTCGCATTTTGCTATTTTACATATAACAAAGGCCTTGTCCAAGAACAATATTGCATTATTTTAACATATTTTTAATTTTTTTGCAATTTATGATTGACACAGGATAAATCTGTAGTATAATAGTATTTGTAGGGCGATATCTTTTTCATATTTTTACCAAAGTATATATTATTATATATACTTTTGATATCGTCCTACAAAAAAGTACAAGTTTAGGCTTGTACTTTTTTATTTGTCTTATTTTTATCTTCTAATCTGATTCTTACATTTGTTGCTAAAATACTATAAATAATTGAACAAATTGGCACACTTAAAAGCATACCTAATACTCCGTTAATACTTGCTCCAACACTAACAGCTACTAAAACCCAAATACCAGGAAGTCCAACAGATTTACCAACAACCTTTGGATAAATTAAGTTACCTTCAAGTTGTTGTAAAATAATTATAAACATAACGAATATTATTGCTTGAAGTGGACTTACCATAAATATTAAGAAAGCTCCAAAAATTGTACCAATAAAAGCTCCAAATACTGGTATAAGAGCAGTAAAACCAACTAAAACAGAAATTGTTGAAGCATAAGGAAGTCTAAGAATAACCATTCCGAAGAAACAAAGAACTCCAATAATTATTGCTTCCATACATTGACCACTTACAAAACTTGAAAATACTTTATTTGATAAATGAGCTATTTCTTTTATTTTATTTACTCTTTTTTTAGGTAAATATGCATCCATTACTTTATTAAATTGGCTAGTAATCTTTTCTTTTTGCGCTAGGAAATAAATAGCAAATACAAAACCAATTGTTACATTTACAAAGGCACTAACCACATTTGAAGCAATACCTAAGGTAGTACTAATTAATTGATTGGAATTATCTTTAATATAATCTGCAAGAGAATTACCTAAAGAATCTAAAACTTCTCTAACATTATTGATTACATCAGCATCAATTCCCCAGCCATTAAGTAAATTTTGTAAACTCCTACTATAAGCAGGAATACTATCAGCAAATAATTCTATTGTATTTTGCAAATTTGGAATAATTAAAAGTAATAAGAAAACTATAAAACCTAAAACTAAAGCGATAGAAACAAGTAAACTTATTGGTCTTTTAACTTTAGTACTAGCCTTCCATTTTTTAAACCATTTATTTTCAATCGTATTCATTAAAACATTTAAAACAAAAGCGATAGCTAAACCAATTATAAATGGCATAAAAATTCTAATTACAAATTTAACAAATGACCAGATTTCTGATATATAAATAAATGCAAATATTAAAACTATTGCCATTATAACTAATTTTTTAATATCCTTAATATCTACCTTTTTCATTGATCAACTCTCCTTTCTAAACTATTTAAAAAGTCAATAACATTTTCTATATTATAAACAACAAATTGTGTTCTATTATTCATCTCTCTGATAACAATTAATTCATTTTCACTAAAATCTTGAAAAGTTAAAGTATAACCGCTGCCTTCCATACTAGCATCCACTTTAAGTGTTACATTTGCTTCATAATCATCAACAATAACTGGATCTTCTACTTTTTCAGATTCATAAACCCTATTTATTAACTCACTCATAGCATTATCGGTAATATCTCCTGTGACATATAAACTTAAAGTATCATATTCATAAATCCACATATCACTAAGTTTATATTCTTCACTACAATAATTGCCATTATCCATATGAATAGAAACACTTCTTAAATATTTATCATTACTTATATTATAATCTATTATAGTTATACCATTATTACTATCATAATAATATCTATCGTAACATTTTTCCAAAGAATTCAAATAACTATTCTTAGCTTCATTTAATGTCTCATAATTAAGTGGGGTTAAAAATGAAGCTGTAAGATCACTATTTATATCTTCAAAATACATAAATCTATTAATTGGTATTCCATCACCCATCATAAAATCTTCTGTATATATTTCATTAATAAATGTTTTATTAATTAAAAGCAAAAATGCTAAAGCCATAAAACCAAAGACTAATACTAATTCGATTGCTCCGAAGAGCCATTTTAAATATCTCATATTCACTCCTCGATTAAAGATAAACTTACTCTTCCCTTATCTTTTTCTATTCCACAAATGTGGACATTTATTATATCTCCAACTTTTAAAATCTCACTAGGATGTTTAACAAAACCTTTACTCATTTTAGAAATGTGTATTAAAGCATCATCATGAAGACCAATATCAACAAAAGCACCGAATGCCGTAACATTACGAACAGTACCTTCAAGTTCCATACCAAGTTCTAAATCATCAATTGAAAGTATATCACTTCTTAAAGTCATTTGTTTTATTTCATCCCGTGGATCAATTACCCCATTTACTAAATTATCTTTGATAAGTTGCCACTTTTCTTCGGAAATATTATATTTTTCTAATATTTCTTTATCATTTAATTTATTTATTTCTTCTTGCATTTTACTTGTTCCAACCAAAGATACATCAATTTTATAATCACCTAATATTTTATTAACAATATCATAATCTTCGGGGTGAATATTAGTTTTATCTAGAGGATTATCACCATTAAATATCCTTAAGAACCCTGCAGATTGTTCAAATGCTTTAGCATTATCTTCAACACTCTCAAGTTCACTCCTCGATTTAATTACCCCATTTTTCTTACGATAATCTAGTATCTTTTTAATTATAGTTTTATTTAAACCAGAGACATAATTTAAAATACTTTCACTAGCATTATTTAAATTAACTCCAACTTTATTAACTATTTTACTTACAACAAAACCTAATTCTTCATCAAGTTCTTTTTGTTTTAAATCATGTTGATAAAGCCCTACTCCAATACTTTTTGGATCAATCTTAACAAGTTCAGATAAAGCATCTTGCAATCTTCTACCAATACTTACAGCACTTCTTTGTTCAACAGAGTAATCTGGAAATTCGCGTTTTGCTAAAGGCGATGCCGAATAAACACTAGCGCCCGCTTCACTAACAATGACATATTTAACATCTAAATTATATTTTTTTATTAAGTTAGCCACAAATGCTTCACTTTCACGGGAAGCTGTACCATTACCAATAGCAATTATTTTAACATTGTGCTTCCCAATCAATGCCAGCATAATTTTTTCCGCCATATCAACTTCTTTTTTAGGTTCATGCGGATAAATTACGCCAATTTCTAGAACTTCACCAGTTGGTGATAAAACTGCTAGTTTGCAACCTGTTCTAAAAGCTGGATCAAACCCCATAACAACACTGCCCTTTATCGGAGGTGTTAATAATAAATTTTCAAGGTTATTACCAAATTCTTCAATACCAAATTCACTGGCTTTATCAAATAATTCAGCTTTAATATCGCGCTCTAAGGAAGGCTCTAACAATCTTTTCCAAGCATCCATTATAAACGCTTCCATATCACTTATAAGCGGACTTTTTTTATTGCCAATTACTTGGTCATGTAAATATTCTAAGACTTTTTTACTATCAACACTTAAACTATAAGTGACAATTTTTTCTTTTTCTGCTCTATTAATAGCTAGTATTTGATGTGGTTTAATATTAGTTATTTTAGCTTCAAAATTATAATATATTTCATAAACTTTGTTAGGGTCTTCTGCATTCTTTTTTAATTTGGAAGTAACTACCCCATTATACCAATAATATTTTCTAATATATTTACGATATTTAGGATTATCACTTATCCAATCTGCAATAATATATCCGGAATTTGTTATAGCATCATCTATTGTTTTTACGCTTTCATTTAAAAAGTCTTTAGCCACTTCATCCCTAGTTTTATTAGGTAAGCTCATAATAATTTTTGCTAAAGGTTCTAAGCCCATTTTAATAGCTTCAGTTCCCTTAGTTTTTCTTTTTTCTTTAAATGGCGCATAGATATCTTCAACTTCACTAAGCCGAGTTGCTTCATCAATGGCTTTTACTAACTCTGGAGTAAGCATTCCTTTTTCATCAATTAATCTTTTAACATCATCTTTGCGTGCTTGTAAATTAACCGCATAGTTGTATTCGGTTTCAATAAGCCGTAATTCTTCTTCATTTAAATTACCTGTTACTTCTTTACGATATCTCGCAATAAAAGGAATAGTTGCCCCTTCACTAAGCATATTTATAACAGCCTTGATTTGATTAGGCCCTAAATTAATTTTACTACTTACTTTGTTTATAACTTCTTCATTCATGTTTTATACCTCTATTTAATTATAAGAGATTTTTACCATTAAAACAAGAGGTTATGAGAATTTTATCTAACTCGCTTTAAACCAGTAATATTTAATAACTCATTAAAATAATCATAATATTCTTTTAATCTTATTTGATAGAAATTTTTAATATTATCTGGTATAGGAAAACTAGTTTGTATTTCAATTAAATTAATAATTCTATTAATATTTTCAGGACTTATTACCCAGAGTAAATTAGATATTAAATCACTATATTCTTTTATACTTTCTTTTTGTAACTTATATATATTATCCTCAACAAATAAAGTATTATTATCAATTGTATATTCAACATCGATAAAATCTGCTGATTCAATTAAAATTCGATAATTATCAAACAATGGTTGTAAATGTTTTTCCCCACTTGCATATTCTACAATGCCCCAATTAAAACAATGACGATCACTTTGACCTAAGAATATATCAAAAATAAATAATTTAACTAATTCACCTACAATAGTTTTAACAATATTTTGCATATCAGGATTAAATTTATAATATTCTTCTAAAGCCGCCCAGGAATCTAGCAAATTATTATATTTGAAATACCTTTTTCCATAATTATATAATAATATTTCTTTACCAGAAATATAATTGGCTCCATTTTCTTTAAAATCTTTGGATATTACCCCGTTTAAGCCACCAATAGTTGCAAGGTCATAATATACACAAGGCAAATCCATATCTTTTGCCACATAATAAGCGAGCAATTCATTATACGGATAAATCACTGGAATACCATTTTTTGTTAATGAATCATATTTAAAATAATAAGTTGTATTATCATATATAAAAGAAAAAACAAGTTGTGTATTATTATCATTTTGATTTTTTTTCACAATTTTTAAACCCGGAATTTTCTTTAGCTTCTTTAATAACTTATTAAAATTTAAAGACTCATCAACTTTAAGTATTTCATTTAAATTTAAAAATCCATCAATTCTTTCCATATTTAAAACAAACACACTCATGACTATTAATTATTCCGATAGCTTGAAGGTAAGAATAAATAATAGTTGTTCCTACAAATTTCATGCCTTTCTTCTTTAAAATATTAGATATTTTATCTGATAATTCATTATGAGTTATTTTACTATCTGTGTATAATACTTCATTACCTGTAAATGACCAAATGAAATTGGCAAATGAACCATATTCTTTTTGAATAGTAAAAAAAACTCTTGTATTATTTATTGTTGATTCAATTTTTCTTCTATTTCTAATTATTCCTGAATTGTTCATTAATTCATTTATTTTGTCTTCATCATAATTAACTATTCTTTTATAATCAAAATTATCCATTGCTAATCGAAAGTTTTCTCTCTTTTTTAGTATTGTTTCCCAAGAAAGTCCCGCTTGGAACATTTCTAATATTAATAGTTCATATAATTCATAATCATCATACTTTGGTACTCCCCACTCTAAATCATGATAATCAACATATAACTTATTATTTAAATTAACCCAAAAACATCTTTTCATTTATTCGTCTCCATATAATATTTTCGCTCTGCTAGAGTACTTGCCACATAATCAAGTTCATCATATTCCTCGGCTTCCAAATCATCATCCACTCTATCAACTAACAATAATACTTCATCAATTGATGCACATTTAGTAGCATCAATATTATATTTTAATAATATACTTGCCTCATAATCATTAATTAAAATATTTTTTCCATATTTTTTTAATTCATCCATAAAAATCACTTGCCATATATTTTACCACAAAAAACGGGCTTATTTAAGCCCTAAATTACTTTTTAAATATAAATTCTCTTTGAATAATAAAATTAATTACAAATATAATAGCATCTACGATTATTTTAACTAAAGTAGCATTCCATGTTGTAAGTTTCACTAAATAATTAACGGCAAATCCTGATACAAACATCATTATTATAACTAACATAAAATATTTAATTAAAGAATATTTATTCATCTTTTTAAATACTAGTTTAGAATTAATTAAATAATTATAAAGTGATGATATAATCCGAGCTAATATAGTAGATATTAATATAGCATTAGCTATATTTTTAATAAAAGAAAGAATTAATGTAAATAGAAGTATATCTACAACAAAACTAGAAATTGATGCTAATATATATTTTATAAATAACTTATAAATCATAATAGAATCTTTAACAGGATTAAAGTGACTTAATTCATTACCATTTATATAAACGGTATCAATTTCTTCTTCATATATTTTAATATCTTCATTTTTACAAGTTATTAACATATTAGTTTCATATTCGTATCGTTCACCAGCCACATCTAAAAATTTAGTAGCTATATCTTTACTCATTGCTCTAAGTCCTGTTTGAGTATCAGTAATTTTTATACCTACAAATATTTTAAACATATTTCTAGTTATTTTATTACCATATTTACTTTTAAAAGGAACATTTTTATCATTAAAGTTTCTTGTTCCTAAAACTAAAGAATCCGGATTATTTAGTGATGCCTTAAAACACTTTTCGATATCTTTAACACTATGTTGACCATCACAATCAGCTGTAACTATAACTTTTAATTTAGGAAATTCATTTAAAATATAATTAATTCCCGTTTTTAATGCTCTACCTTTACCTAAGTTTTTATAATGACTAATAACTATATAGTTATTAGATAACTTTTCAAAAAAATTATCATGTATTTTATCTGAACCATCATTGACAATAACTATATTTTTAAATCTTTTACTAAGTTCTTTCAAAAAATCTTGCATTATCGCTTCATCAGGATTATATGATGGAATTAAAATAACTGCATCTTTATTCATTTGAATCATCCTCTACTGCTTTAATATTTATTAATTTCCAATTTCCCTCATTATCTTTTATAAAATATAGTGTATCATGCATAATATCACTTTGGTGTTTGCCAGCAACAATCATATCTTTTTCTAAATAAACCTCACACGAAAAGGAATCAAGGCCATATATTACAAAATTTTCTAATCTTTCTACTGGCCAAATAGGATTACCTAAAGTATGTTTAGATGTAAATGTTATATCAACTCCATGAGCCCAGTTGTAAGCTAAATCATATACACTTGTTCCTTCAATCATTGCTTCTGTTACAGTACCAAGACCATACCACGGACCCGTTAAATCACGAGTTAAGAACAAATGCCAATTATGAGCCAACTCCATAATATCAAAATTTATATCAATATATTCTTGAGCTTCTTCTAAAGTTTTAGTTTTAATAAAATAATCCTCATTTTGATAAACAAAATTATCTTCTTTGACTTCCACTTCATTACCTAAAAAATCTTTAAAGGTTATTTCTTTTTCACTATTTAAATCATTTATTTCATAAGTTGAAAGTTTTGGCATTGAATCATTATAATACATAAAATCTAAATTAGCAAAGTTTTCCTCACTACTTGGATTATCCATTACTTCACCATCAACTAAAACTTGCCAGTTACTTGGTATAATTACATCATAATAGAATAATCCTCTAGCTAAATTAGGTGTAATATTCTCTACTTCTCTTATTTGATAGCTAAATAAACCTAATTTAGTTTTAGTATCAACAACTTTACTACTAATTGTAAAAATCAACCGATCATTTAAATAAATATCATAAGTATCATCATCTACTTTTTCATAAACAAAATCATCACTTTTAGTTATTTTTTTATAAGTATCAAGTAAATCACTAGATAAATTATTATCTTCCAGATAACTTATTAATTCTTCATCACTTAAATCATTAATAGTATTTTTTAAAAAATTATTCATTTGATGATTTTCATAGCTCACTAAAGTTACAAAGATATAGATTAGAAATACTATAGCAAGTACTCCTAAAACTCCAGTATATATTAACAAACTTTTTTTAAAATTATTTTTTCTATTAATTCTTCTCATAATTATTCCTTTACTACAAATGCGGTTGGTAATCTCCATGAAGAATTGGAGTAATAAAATGTTACACTAGTCATCAAATACTTTCCGTTATAATACATGGTCGATGAACTACCACCATCAATATTTGCGGCATTAACAGCTCCATATTCGCTCATTACTTCAATTAAATCAGCAGCAGTTGCACCCAGATGCCCATTTTTACCACGACCATCAGTTACTAAAAATAATACTGAACCATCTTCTCTTTGACCAATGGCAGTTCTTGGATTTGCTCCACTTCCCATACCATTTAATTCTCTTTTTTCGCCATTAATAATTAGTTTTACAAAATGGTTATTAGCATCACTCGCCTCTTCTTGGAAAGATACCGCATCCCGAATTCCTTCAGTTTCTATTAAATTTTCAATTTCACTTCTATTCATATTACTTATATCAATAATTCTTAAAATATTTTCATTATCAAAACCAATTAAATGAAGTCCTGTAGCTCCAAGTGACATATCCTCTATTTCGCCATTACTTACAGTTACTCCAAGTGGTCTTCCACCTTTATTAGCATCACTATAATAAAGTCCACCATTAATACCAGCGATGGCTCCAGATTCGGTAACTAATTTATCTAGTTCTTTTCCATATTCACCCCATGGATAAGTTGTTGCTAAACTTATTTTTGATGGATCATTTATAACCATCATTGTACCTTCATAATTATTACCACTAACTTTATATATTTCAATTAATTCTTTATCAGTTGACCCACCAACATTAATTAAATTACCATCAACTTCACTATCCATCTCTTTCAATGAATTTTTATTGACAATCTCTTGGATATCTTCATCACTCAT
>ERZ1643249.4552-NODE-4552-length-11516-cov-6.736847_pt1 | contig 11516 bp, 14 predicted proteins | sample MGYA00579263_ERZ1643249 | MGnify/ENA primary metagenome ERZ1643249 (study PRJEB29033, sample SAMEA4952264) | chicken gut metagenome | biome: Broiler Chicken; feature: Gastrointestinal Tract; material: Caecum | place: Ireland | collected 2018 | study: Broiler...
TCGTCGCATTGAGGCCCGTCTCTTCGCGGATCTCGCGGACGATCGCCTTTTCGGCGGATTCGCCCTTCTTTACATAGCCTGCGTTGAGCAGGTAGTCGCCGTTGGTGTGCTTTGCGATGAGCACGCGGTCCTGCGCCTTGTTGACGACGACCATGCTGACCGCGGTTTTAAAGGGCGGGAACTTGAATTCGCCGCATGAATTGCAATAGGGCACGAGCCCTTCGTTTTCGCAAAATTTGAGCGCGAGTTTGGCGCCGCAATCCTGACAGAACATGTTTTTCCTTCCTTTTTCTGAAATGTTCTATTTTAAATAGAATAAAACATTTTTGCCCGAATGTCAATATTATCGGGAAAAAAACATGTAAAAATTATGTCATAAAACGCATTTTGCGCCTTTCGAGCGCCTTTCTTATCCGCAGTACGAGGCGGTAGACGAGCCAGGTCACGATACAGAGCGCGTATTGTACGGCGCATAGGATCGCGATATAGACGGGCGAAAAGCGGAAGGGGCCCAGCTGTACGGGCAGGATGTTCTGCAGGGGCAGGGGAAGCGGACAGTCTGCGACGTAGGAAAAATTGGGGTCGTACCCGTTTCCCGTGCGCACGGCGAGCGTGTTGAGCGCGACCATGGCGAGGTAATAGAGCACGATGATCCACGTCAGATGCAAAAAATGCGCCCGTCGCGGCGTGCCTTCCAGCAGGGGGAGCTGTGCGGTGACGGCAAACAACAGGATGTGCGAGAGCACGAAATAGGTCACGTTGTAGTGCGCCACCGTGACCGCGCCCGGCGAAGGCCAGACGAAGGCGATGATCGCGCCCGGGCAGTTGACGAGAAAGAGCGCGCCCTGAAAGAAGGCGTTTTTCGAGAGGATGGCAAAGGGCAAAAGCGCGATGCCGAAACTGCAAACATACAGCGGGAGCGCCCCGACGACGCCGTGCGCCGCCTGGTAGTCGTGCAGCCGCACGAAGGAAAAGCGCAGGCAAAGGTGCACAAAGAGGCACATCGAGAGCATAAAGAGGCTGAAATACCTCTCCGCTTTGCTCTTTTTTCGCAGCGACTCGTTGCAGAACAGCGTCGTCGCGACGAGAAGGACGAGGGATGCGATGTGCCAGCCTCCGAACCTGCGAAAGAGCAGGAAGGGGGTGCTCATGAGCAGCGGAACCTGCATGAAGATGTTGAGCGGCGCCGTCGCGATGACGACGAGCAGGAACAGCCGCAGACAGCTTTTCGGATTGACGCGCGGCGCGAAGAGGCGTCCCCGTGCCCGCGCGATCAGGTGCAGGCATGCGAGGACGGACGCGCCGTTGAACAGCGTGTAGGCGGCGATCTCGGCGAGATCGGGCGAGAGAAGCGCGAAATAAGAGCCCGTCGAACAGATCCCCGAAAGAAGGACGGGGAGCAGGACGAAGCGGCAGAGCGCTTCGCAGCGCCGCTCTTCCCACATCAGGGCGGGAAGCAGGAGCAGAACTCCCGCGAAAGAGAGCCAGCGCAGTGCCGCGCCCAGCGCAAAAAAGCCGCGCATATGTACGAATTGTTCCATGGCGCTCGCGGAAAATGCGTTCCAGAGGAATGCCGCTGCCAGGAGCGCCGCGAGGGCGAGCCCCGCTCTGTCTTTTGTAAATGGCATGATCGTCGGCCTCGTGCAGATGGGTCTGTGCCTTTATCTTAACACAAGACGCGCAAAAAATCAATCCCTTTCAGGAAAGTGCTCCCTCGAGCGCGCGCAGGATGTCCGCATCCGCGATCTTTTGCACGGGCGCGAGGGAAGGCTTTTCCTCCTCTTCGGTCAGCGCGCGCAGCGAACCGACGGAGGCGAGGATGCCCTCCGCCCGCGTCAGCGCGTCCGAGATCTCCGCGCCCTTGACCGACCCGATGCGCATGGAGCGGAAGGCGTCGCTCTTCATGAACAGCTTGAGGTCTTTGGGCGAAACGGCTTTTTTGTTTTGCAGAAGAACGAGCAGAAGAATGGCAAAAAGTTCCATGATTTTCTCCTTAGGCGGCGCGGCGGCGTGCACGCCGCCGCGCCGCCCGACATATATTGAAATGAGTATTTTTTTTGGGGAGGTCGTCCATGAAGGATTTCAACTCATACGATGCGGACCTTGCAAAGACGCTCGCGCGTGCATTGGAAGGGAAGGGGGAGAGCGACATTCTGCGCGCCATCTACAAAGAGGCGGAGCGCAGCAAGCGCGCAGGCACCCTTTCCGACGCGGAGCTGGACAATTTTTGCGCGGCGGTCGCGCCCATGCTGGATGCCGCCAAGCGCAAGAAACTCGAACAGATCGTCGAAAAGCTCAAAAAGATCTGAAAGGGGCGCCCCGTCGGGGCGCTCTTTTTTTTCATCCCTTCAGGATCTCCCGCACCGCCTGTACGAAGCGCTCGGCCTCCTTTTCGGTGTTGTGGTAGGAAAGGCTCGCGCGCACCGCGCCGTGCTCCGCCGTTCCGAGTCCCTCGTGGCAGAGCGGCGCGCAGTGCAGTCCGCCGCGCACGCAGATGCCGTACTCGTCGCTCAGCCGCTGGGCAAGCTGTTCGGAAGAGAGCGGCGCGGTAAAGCTCACGATCCCGCAGGCGTTGGGCGCGGCGTACAGCTTCACGCCGTCGATCTTCGAGAGCTCTTCGCAGAGGCGGCGGGTCAGTGTAAGCAGATGTTTTCTGTGTTCGCGCATGTGCGCCTTCACGAACAGCGTCCCCTCCGCGAGCGAGAAGATCGCGGGGCAGGACAGCGTGCCCGCTTCGAGGCGGTCGGGGAGAAAGTCGGGCATGTCGGGATTCGCGCTCTCGCTGCCCGTGCCGCCGTATAAAAGGGGCGCGAGCGGGATGCGCTCGGAGAGCAGGAGGGCGCCCGCGCCCTGGATGCCGCACATGCCCTTGTGTCCCGCAACGCACAGCGCGTCCATGTCGCGCATATTCACGGGGATGTGTCCGCACGCCTGCGCGCCGTCGCACAGAAGGTACACCCGTTCGGGCAGAAGGGCGCGCACCGCGGCGGGGTCGATGCCCGCGCCCGTCACGTTGGAGGCGAGTGTGAACACCGCGGCGGCGGTGTCGTCGCGGAGCGCTTCGGCAAACTGTTCGGGCAGGATCTTTCCTTTTTGCAGCAAAAGCACGGTCAGGGAGATCTTTCCCGCGCGTTCCAGGCAGAACAGGGGGCGGAGCACGGAATTGTGCTCGAGCGCGGTGGTGATGAAATGCGGCTTTCCCTTCAGCGCGTTCGCGAGCCCGAAGATGGCGGCGTTGAGCGCCTCGGTGCAGTTTTTCGTGAAGATGACGCGCGAAGCGTCCGCCGCGCCGAAGAACGCGGCGAGCAGGCCGCGGCATTCGTAGACCCGCTCGGCGAGCGCGAGGGCGGCGGCGTGTCCGCCCCGTCCGGGGTTTGCGCACAGCCCGTCTACGGCGGCGTGCACCGCGCCCGTGACGCAGGCGGGCTTTCTGCCGCCCGTGGCGGCGTTGTCAAAATAGATCATGTTTCCTCCCGCGCGGGCGCAAACGCCCGCGTCAAATCATATACTGTATATATATGCCGCTCCGCCGCGCAATGCGACGCGGAAGGGCAAAACCAAGGAGGAGAGATATGGAGTGCATTCTGGCGGTTTTCCGCTCGCGGGCGCAGGCTCTGGACTGCGCGTCCCGCCTTCGGAAGCTGGGGATCTGCGCGGACATCGTGTCCACGCCGCGCGAGGCGAACGTCGGCTGCGGGCTTTCCCTGCGCCTGCGGGCGGGGGACGTGCGCGCGCGCGAGTGCGTGCGCAGGGCGGGGTATTCCGCCTTTGTGGGGTTTTTCCGCACGGACGGGCGCGGTACCTGGCGCATCTGAGCCCAAGTTGGAAAAAGGCGCTGAAATTTTATTGTAAAAGTCGCCGCTTTGTGGTAAAATAACGGCATGGAGCAACAAAAAGCAGGGCAGGCGCTGCGCATCCTGTCCGAAGTCTATGCGGGCGCGCGGCCCGCTCTGCGCTTTTCGACCGCCTACGAGCTTCTGGTGGCGGTCATTCTCTCCGCGCAGTGCACGGACGAGCGGGTCAACAAGGTCACCGCGGAGCTGTTCCGCGCGCATTCCACGCCCGAGGCCATGCTCACCCTCTCGCAGGAGGAACTGGAGCGCTACATATTTTCCTGCGGGCTTTACAAGAACAAGGCAAAACACATCCTGTCCGCCTCGCGCGACATCGTCGAAAAATTCGCGGGACAAGTCCCTTCCGATTTTTCCCAGCTCAGGACGCTCGCGGGCGTGGGGCAGAAGACGGCGAACGTCGTCTCCTCGGTCTGGTTCGACCGCGACGCGATCGCGGTGGACACGCACGTCTTCCGCGTGAGCAACCGCCTCGGCCTTGCGCATGCGGACACGCCCGCAAAGACGGAGGAACAGCTCAAAAAGGTCATCCCGCAGTCGGACTGGTCCAAGGCGCACCACTGGCTGATCTACCACGGCAGGCAGGTGTGCCACGCGCGCAATCCCGCGTGCGGGGAGTGCCCGCTGTCCGATTGCTGCGACTATTTTTCACAGAACGACAGGCAAAAGTGAGGTGAGAGGATGTTTACGGACAAGGTAAAGATCACGATAAAATCGGGCGACGGCGGCGACGGCATGAACTCTTTCAAGAGCTTCAAGGGCTTCGCCAACGGCGGCCCCGACGGCGGCGACGGCGGCAAGGGCGGCGACGTATACATCGTCGGCGACAAGGACAAGAACGATCTGATCGACTTCCGCTTCGGTGCAAAGTTCACGGCGGGCGACGGCGAGCGCGGCGGCACCAACAACTGTTTCGGCAAGGGCGGCGCGGACGTCGTCATCTCGGTGCCGCTGGGCACCCTCGTGCGCGACGCGGAGACGGGAAAGGTGCTCTGCGACGTGTACACGGACGGCGAGAAAAAGCTGCTCGCGCGCGGCGGCAACGGCGGCAAGGGCAACGTGCGCTTCACGACGGCGCGCCGCCACGCCCCGCATTTTGCCCAGAAAGGGGAGCGTACGCAGGTGCACACGCTCATCCTCGAGCTCAAGATGATCGCGGACGTCGGCATCGTCGGCTTCCCGAACGTCGGAAAGAGCACCCTTCTCTCCAAGATCAGCGCGGCAAAGCCCAAGATCGCGAATTACCATTTCACCACCCTTTCGCCCAACCTCGGCGTCGTGAAATACTACGACCGCTCCTTTGTCGCCGCGGACATCCCGGGGCTGATCGAGGGCGCGGCGGAGGGCGCGGGGCTCGGGCACGACTTCCTGCGCCACATCGAGCGCACGCGCATGATCGTGCACGTCGTGGACGTCTCGGGCATGGAGGGAAGGGACCCTTCGGAGGACTTTGCCAAGATCAACGAAGAGCTTAGCACATACAGCCCCAAGCTCGCGCAGCTTCCCCAGATCGTCGCGCTCAACAAGTGCGACGTCGTCGGCGCGCAGGAGAACGTCGAGGCGTTCTGCGCCGCGCATCCGAAGCTCTCCGTCTATCCCATAACGGCGGTGACGGGCGAGGGCACGCGCGCGCTGATCGAGGGCATCTTTGCGCTTCTCGACACCCTTCCGCCCGCACAGCCCATCCCCGCGGACGAGTTCTCCTATGAGCGGCCCGATTCCTCCGAATTCTTCATCGACAGGGACGAGGAAGAGGCGGTCTGGTACGTCACGGGCGGGCTGGTGGACATGCTCGAGCGCAACGTCGTGCTCTCCGATCCCGACTCGATGGCGTATTTTCAGAAGGTGTTGAAGGACAAGGGCGTCATCCGCGCCCTGCGCGAGCGCGGCGTGCAGGAAGAGGACACCGTCGTGGTCGGCGGCGTCGAATTTACCTTCAAAGATTAAAAAAACCGCACTTTCGTGCGGAGGAGAAAGAAATGATAACGAGCAAACAGAGGAGCAACCTGAAGAGCATCGCGGCGAACGTCACGCCCGTCGCGCAGCTGGGCAAGGGAGGTCTGAGCGACAACATGCTCCGCTCCCTTTCGGACGCGCTGGAAGCGCGCGAGCTGATCAAGATCAACGTGCTGACAAACGCGGAAGAGGACGCGCGCTCTCTGGGCGCGCTCCTTGCGGAAAAACTGCGCGCCGAGTGCGTCGCGGTCATCGGCAGAAAGGTCATCCTGTACCGCCGTTCTTCGCGCAAGGATTTCAAGCACATCGAGTTCTGAGCCTCAGTTTTTCGCAAAAAAGCGCAAAAAGAGTCCGAGTGCGAGCAACAGCCCGCCCGACACGAGGTAATAGACGGGAAAGACGGCAAAGAGGGAGAACAACAGCAGGAAGATGCCCGAAAAGGCGCAGCCGCGTCCGTTGGAGCGGCGAAGCCTGCCGCGCAGTCCGCGAAGAAAGTTCTCCTTTTTCTTTTCGGGCAGAGCGGGAAGTTCGGGCAGACACCCGCCCGCTTCGAGCAGTTCCAGCGCCTCTTCGGCGCCGCAGATCTTCACGCCGAACGCTTCGGCGAGCGCCGCGGCGCGGTCGGTGCATCCGACGGCATAGACCCGCCGTTCGCCCCGTCCCGCGAGCGCCTCGCGCAGGCTGTCGGCGTCCACGCCGTCGAGGCGGAAGAGGGGATACAGGGTCCCTTCCTTCGTGCGTACTCTCCCGCCCTCGGCGCGGGCATATCCCTCGCCGTTTGCGGCGTTGAGCGCGCGTTCGAACAGCTTTGCACATTCATTTCGCCCGCACAGCGCGAGGCGCAGGGCGAGTTCGTCCGCCTGTTTTTTTTGCCCTTTTTCGGCGCGGCGCTTTCCGCGGCGGCGGGAAAAGAGCAAAAAGGCGAGCGTCCCCGCGGCGGCGGCGCACAGAAAGCCGAGCGCCGCCGCCGCGGCGAGGGAATGCAGATAAAAGCGGAACACGCAGAAAAAGAAGAGGAGCGCAGCGAGCGAGATTGCGGCGACGTCCGCGACGAGCGGAAGATCGAATTTTTTCATGACGCACCCATCACAGCAGAAAAATGCGGCGGGCGCGGCGTGCGCCGCGCCCCGTTTTCTGTTTTTTCCCTTTTTTCGCCATTTTAAACATTGCAAGCGGCGCAAAGATGTGCTATACTGAAAGAGGAGAGCGGGCGCCTGCCCGCATTCGAAGTTGCTTATGAAGATAGCTATTTTCGGGGGATCGTTCGATCCCGTGCATTCCGAACACATCAACATCGCGCGCGCGGCGCAGGAAAAACTCGCGGCGGACAAGGTCATCGCCGTGCCCGCGTTCGTGCCTCCGCACAAACAGGACCGCCACCTTGCCTCGCCTGCCGACCGCCTCGCCATGGCAAAGCTCGCCTTCGCGAACGTCAAAAACTGCGAGGTCAGCGCCTACGAACTCAATGCGGGCGGCACCAGCTATACCTGTCTCACGCTCGCCTATTTCCGCAAAAAATACCCTGACGCACAGCTGTATCTGCTCGTCGGGTCGGATATGCTGCGCGATTTTTATACCTGGCGCGAGCCGGACACCATCCTCTCGCTCGCCGAGCTCGTCGTCTGCAACCGCGAAGGGGAAAAGGTCTCCTTCTATGCGGAGCAGATCCGCTTTTTCGCGCGTTTCAGAAAGAAATTCCACACCCTCGAATACGTCGGGCGGGACGTCTCTTCCACGAAGGCGCGCGTGCTGTGTGCCTTCGGCGAGGACCTGCGCCCTTATCTTTGCGACGACGTCATCGACTACATCGAGGCGAACCAACTGTACCGCGTCGAAAACGTCAAACAGGCGCTCGCCTATCTCAAACCCGCGCGCAGGAAGCACACCCTCCGCGTCGCCCTGACGGCGGCGGCCTGTGCGGCGCACTGGCGGGTGGAGGAGCATGCGGCGATCCGCGCGGCGGCGCTGCACGACGCGGCGAAGAACCTCGACCTCTCCGCGCCCGAACTTGCGGGCTTTCGCCTCGAGGAAAAGGTGCCGCCGCCCGTCTTGCACCAGTACACGGGCGCCTATCTCGCGGAACACACCTTCGGCGTGACGGACGAGGACGTGCTCAACGCCATCCGCTATCACACGTCGGGCAGGCCGAACATGAGCACGCTCGAAAAGCTCATCTTCCTTTCGGATATGCTCGAGCCGGGGCGGGATTTCCGCGGCATCGAAAAACTGCGCGCGGCATTCGCGCAGGATCTCAACCTGTGCATGTACAAGTGCCTGCGCCACGAACTCAAATACCTCAAGGGGCAGAAGGGGGACATCTATCCGCTCACCTTCCGCGCCTATGAATACTATCGCGGCCTGAACAAAAAGGTCTGAAAAAACCAAACAAGGAGTTTTGAATGGGATCGGAAAAGTTTACACAGGATATCTGTAAAGTTCTCTCCTCCAAAAAGGCGGAGGACATCCTCATCGTCGACGTGCGCGAAAAGACGGTGCTCTGCGACTATTTCGTCATCTGCAGCGGCAGGAACACGACGCAGGTCAAGGCGCTGTGCGAAAACGTCGAGGAGAAGTTCTCGAAGGAGGGCATCGAGCCCCGCCGCACCGAAGGGGTGCGCGAGGGGCGCTGGGGCGTGCTCGATTACGGCGACGTCATCGTACACGTGTTCAACGACGAGTCCCGCCTCTTCTACCACCTCGAAAGGCTGTGGGACGAGGGCAACAACGTCGTCCGTTACACCGACTGATCATTTTCGGAAGCTGATCTCTTTCGGCTTCGTGTATTCGGGCTTTTTCCGCGTGCGCTTTTTCTCCACGAGGTAGTACACCTCGCGCGGGCCCGCCTTGGGCGGCGTCTTCTCTTCCGCCTCTTCGGGCGGCGGTGCCGCCTTTTTCTGTTCGCGGTAGTAGAGCAGGACGATCCTGCCCGCTACGACGGCGCCGAAACACAGCGCGAAGAGCAGGAGGAGATATACGCCTCCGATCGCGCTCGCGAGAATGTTCATGTGCGTTTCCCCCTTGTGCGTTGATCGTGTGTATTGTAACACGCCGCAGGGGGAGAAGGAGAGGCGGCGTTTGCCGCAGCGGGGGGAGTTTTGTCGAAATGAACGTCTACGACATCATCGATGCGAAAAAGAGAGGCAAAGTCCTTTCGGCGGAGGAGATCGCCTTTTTCGTGCGCTCCGTCGCCGACAAAAGCGCGTCCGACGCGCAGATCGCCGCCTTCTGCATGGCGGTTCTCCTGCGCGGCATGGAGCGCGAGGAGTGCTTCCTGCTCACCGACGCGATGGCAAAGAGCGGCGAGATCTCGCCGCGGCCCGCCTGCGGCGGCGTGTTCGCCGACAAGCATTCCACGGGCGGGGTGTCCGATTCGACTACTCTCGTGCTCGTGCCCGTGCTCGCTTCGCTGGGCGTGCGCTGTGCCAAGTATTCGGGCAGGGGGCTCGGCCATACGGGCGGCACGCTCGACAAGCTGGAGAGCTTTCCCGGCCTGAACGTCTCGCTCACCGCGCGGCAGTTTGCGCGGCAGGCGGAGCGCGTCGGCGGCGTCATCGCGGGGCAGACCGTGCACACCGTTCCCGCCGACAAGCGGATGTACGCCGTGCGCGACGTCACCGCGACGGTGGACAGCATCCCGCTCATCGCCTCTTCGGTGATGAGCAAAAAGCTCGCTTCTTTTGCGGACATCATCCTTCTGGACGTCAAATACGGCGACGGCGCATTCCTGCGCACGGCAGAGGAGGCGGAGCAGCTCGCGCGGCTGATGGGGCAGATCGGCACGCGCGCGGGCAGGCGCATGATCGCCTGCGTGACCTGTATGGACGCGCCGCTCGGCGACTGCATCGGTTGCGACCTCGAAGTGCGCGAGGTCATACAAGTGCTCAAAGGAAAGCAAAACGCGCTCTCCGAGCTCTCGCTTCTGCATGCGGCGGCCATCCTCGCCGCGGCGGAGAACATCCCGCGCGAAAAGGCACAAGAGCGCGTGCGCGAGGCGGTCGCTTCGGGCAGGGCGCTGGATAAATTTGCACAGATCGTCTCCGCGCAGGGCGGCGACGCGCGCCCCGTTTACGACGAGACGCTCCTGCCGCTCGCGCCATGCAAGACGGTGCTCTCCGCGGACAGAGAGGGGACGTTGGCCGTCTCCGCGCTCGCGCTGGGGAAGGCGTGCGTCGCACTCGGCGGCGGCAGGAGCCGCGCGGGCGAGGCGATCGACCACACCGTCGGCATCCGCCTCTTGCGGCGTGCGGGCGAGACCGTGCGCGCGGGCGAGCCGATCGCGGAGGTATATTCGAGGACGGAAGGCGAAGAGGGGATCGGCATCGCCGCAGGGGCTTTCTCCTGCCGCGGGGACTATTCTCTGCCGCCGCTCGTACATTGTGTTATAGAAAAATTCTGAGGATCTGAAAAAGATCTGAAAAATCGGGAGGAGAAGATCATGTTCGGACTCAAAAAGAGGGGAACGGCGCCCGCCGAAGAGGCGCCCGAAGAGAAGAAGGAACTCGGCGCGTTTGCGCAGGAAGGGGCGGAAGCCTCGCCCGCCGCGCACGCCGCGGAGAGTTCGCCCGCGGGCGGAAAGTACATCTCCGAGTCGGAGATGAAGGAGTTCGAGGAATTCCGCCGCCAAAAGAAACTGACCGAGATGCGCAGGCTCCTGCGCATGATCGACCACACGCTGCTCAAACAGACGGCGACGCGCTCGGACATCAAAAAACTGTGCGAAGAGGCGCGCAATTACGGGTTTTATTCCGTCTGCGTGCAACCCGTGTATGTGTCGGCGTGCTGTGATTATCTGAAGGATTCACCCGCCATCCGCATCGCGTGCGTGGTCGGCTTCCCGATGGGCGAGAATACGACGGCGACAAAGGTATTCGAGACAAAGCGCGCCATCCGCGACGGCGCAGACGAGATCGACATGGTCGCCTGCATTTCCGCCATCAAGAACGGGGATTATTCCTATGTCAAAAAGGAGATCCGCCAGATCGTGCGCGCGGCGAAGAACTGTCCTGTCAAGGTCATTCTCGAGACTTCGCTTCTCACCCGCGACGAGATGATCCGCGCGGCGGCGTGCGCACGCGACGCGGGCGCGGCGTTCGTCAAGACGAGCACGGGCTATTTCGGCGAGGGCGCGAAGGCAGAGGACGTGCGCGTTCTCAAGGAGACGGTGGGCTCTGCCTGCCGCGTCAAGGCGTCCGGCGGCATCCGCGACGCACAGCAGTTCCGCACCATGATCGATGCGGGCGCCGACAGGATCGGCACGAGTGCGGGCAAGGAGATCGCGGAGACGCTCAAAAAAGACGTCTGATTTTCGGGAAGATATAGGCAGAAAAGTATGGCGCAGGGCGCAAAAGCGCCCTGCGCTCGTTTTAGCCTCTCTGTTTTGCCTTGCGGCAGACCGAACGCATATGTGGACAATGTTTTGAGGGCCTGTGCTTGTTTTGCTTTGTTGTTTTGCCTTGCAGCAGGTTGAACGCGTTCCTGTGTAAAATTTTTGTATCTTGTTCCCGTTTTGTTCGGAAGGGGAGAGGTCGGATTTTCGGCAACGAGACGCGGGGGGGGGGACGGAATATAGGGGAAGCAAAAAAGAAAAGGAAAAAAATTTATTTTTGGGGCAAAAAATACTTGCCAAAACGAATGAAATTTGATAAACTATATAGGCAATTGAACATTGGGGTGTCGCCAAGCGGTAAGGCAACGGACTCTGACTCCGTC
>ERZ1643249.4553-NODE-4553-length-11515-cov-14.249215_pt1 | contig 11515 bp, 7 predicted proteins | sample MGYA00579263_ERZ1643249 | MGnify/ENA primary metagenome ERZ1643249 (study PRJEB29033, sample SAMEA4952264) | chicken gut metagenome | biome: Broiler Chicken; feature: Gastrointestinal Tract; material: Caecum | place: Ireland | collected 2018 | study: Broiler...
AAGGCGGATATTCTGGCAATGGTGGACGGCGCGATTAAAGGCGAGTGATGATAAAAATCACGGTCATGCGCATGGCGCGGTACGACGATTTGTCAGCGAGGTATGAAAATCCCATACAGCACGCGTGCGATATGTATATACCCGTACCCAACCCCGTTAGAACACTTTAATCGTACTGCTTCCGTCATATTTGTGCAATCTGTCGACTTGTTGTAGGTTACTACAACTGCGCGCCATCTCGCGCAAATCTGCTCGAAACCAGTTACGCTTAAAGCAAGGCAGTGTGCCGATAAAATTTAATGAATTTTCAAAGAGGTCGGTTAGTTGATAAGTATAGCAACTTCGAAGATTAATTATGGATACAACGTCACACGTTGCTGCTCTACCGGGATTGGGTACGGGTATGGGATACTTTTTACTCTTCGGGCGGAGAAAAGCCGGAAGGCATGTGCGACTCCGCTTGGGAGAGTATGGAAAAATTCGTAAAAGAACTTGCCTGCGGAGGCGGTAATTTTTACGACGGCTGGATGCCGCATTCGGCGATGATTTCGTGTAACGACGGTTTTCGTCCCGTAAGTTTTTACATAGAAAAAATTTCCGCAAGAGATAGTTTATTATGAAAAACTGTTTTCACTATATGGGCGTAAAATCGGCAACAAAAAGATGGCGATATACCCGTATCTGATTCGGAACGGGCGTAAACGGGTCTTTTCATAACCGGGCAGGGTAAATCGTAATTTTAGACAGCTTTGCAATAATGTGTCTGAAATTACGGTGACAAAAACATATTTTACAAAAATTTTACACAAAATTCTCAGATTTTATGTCACAAAACGGGTCATTTTTTCCGTCTATATAGTAGAGGGGTATAAAATCGTACCCGCCAAGATTACGATTTTATATCGGAACTTAAAAACAAGGAGGAAAGATTATGAGACTGAAAAAACTGGTTCCTTTTGTCGTCGCGGCGGTACTGCTGCTGGGGACGGCTGCCGCGTTTACGGCTTGCGACCAACCGGACAAGTATGCCGACCTGGTGGCGGTGCGAATTAACGGACGAATGGCGGAATGGACGGATACGACGTACAACTTTAAGTATGAAGGGGACTCGACGCTGAACGTATCGGTGCCGTATACCAATTATCTGGAAATTACGGATTTGATAGTAAGTCCCGATGCGGAAGGCAAGGTTTATTCCGACAGTAATTATACGCAGGAAATAACTGATACGGAAAAAATACACACGGACGGGGATACGTCGCTTTATATCCGCGTGACAAAAGGTAAAACCAGCCACGATTACACGGTGAATGTTGACGTAAGCGAAGAAAACCTGCCCGAAGTCGATTTATCCGCAAAAGATTACGACAACCGCGGCGGACATATTTATATTCCCGAAAATGCCAAGACCGTAACGGTGGACGGCGTGGAGTACGAAGTGTTGAGAGGTACGGAAACAACGGAATCTTATAACCCGTTTATCAAATCCCGTTCAATAGAGAGCGGCGTTAACTATATTTTGGCAAATGATATATGGTATATCGACGGCGATGCAGTTAGCGTGAACAGCGGATTATATAATTTGGAGAATATTTTTGACGGAAACGGATATACGATTATTTTCACTTGCACTGCGGGCGAGTTTATGTATAACATCAGCAAAACGGGTGTAATAAAGAACGTTACATTTTTACGTGACCCATCCACTAACGCGGTAATCCGTGCTTACAGCGTCAATAACTATGGCTTTGTTGCAAAATATAACGAAGGAACGATAGACAATGTTTTTGTCACCGCCGACCAAACATTGAAGTTTGTGGATACATTCCGCTCTGAAAAGGACGGATTCAGGCTTGTAAAAGCCTCGCAATATGTCTACGAAAACAACGGAGGAACTATTAAAAACTGTATTCATTACGGAGCGTTGAGAAATGTTTTGAATGAAGAGTACTGCGTGGAAATGGGTGTATTCACCACTTATGCGAATTCCGGCACGATTCGTAACTGTGTAAATACGGGTGTATTGGAGGGGAAAGAACAGGATATGGAATCGCCTAACGGCAGCTTTATTATCGGATATAGCATAGGAAAAGACGTCACCATAGAGGGCTGCTACAACTTGGGCGAAGTGGCAACTCCCGAAAAATGGAACGAGTACGGCGGATTTTACTGCGTAAGGGCAGGCGGAGCCGACGTAGACCTTACGCAAACAAGAAACTATGTAAATTAAAACAAGGAGAAAATACAAATGATAAAACGGTGGCGGTCTGTAAGACTTGCCGTAATAAATATATCGGTTTCATAGTCCCTCATTGAGGCGGGCGGCGCGGGAATTTTTCCCCGCCGCTTTGTCGTATGCGGCAGATTTGTCGGGCAGGGGGCAACGTAAACTTATGCGAATTATCCGCCCTTCGCGCTTGCGCGTGTTGACAAAAAGGCGCGCGGCATACTATAATAATATTTACTATGGCGGAAGAGTTTTGCGGCGATAATTTTACGGGCGGATACAGGATATTCGCAGACTTGCACACGCACACCACCTATTCCCACGGCAAGGGCAGTGTGGAAGACAACGTGCGCGCGGCGAAATTCCGCGGTTTAAGCCAAATTGCCATCACCGACCACGGCATACGCCACCCTTTGGTGGGAGTGGGCAGGAAGAAATTCCCCGCCATGCGCAGGGACGTGGAAGAGGCGGAAAAAAAGTTCGGCATACGCGTAATGCTGGGCATTGAAGCGAATATCTTCGGCATGAGCGGACAGATAGACCTTTCGGAAAAAGACATAGAGGAATTGGACATAGTTCTGGCGGGCTTCCACGCTTCCGCGCGCCCCGAAAAGATTTCCGACATTGCAAAGTTTCAGGCGAATCTGCTGGCAGGCAGGCTGGGAAAATCGGGCAAAGAGCAGATAGCGCGCAATACCAAGGCATATATAAACTGCATAAAGCGTTTTCCCGTGGACGTGATTACGCACCCCGGATTCTGGCTGCAGCTGGATACGTTCGAGCTGGGCAAGGCGTGCGCGGATTACGGCACTTATATAGAAATATCCTCGCGCCACCGCGTACCCGACGAAGCGGGGCTGGAAGGCTTTATGAAAAGCGGTGTCTTGTTCGTGATAAATTCGGACGCGCACCGCGTGCAGGACGTAGGCAAGTGGGATTACGCCGTGAATCTGGCGGCGAAAGCGGGGCTGGACGAGAGCAGAATTGCCAACGCAGGGGATAAACCGCTTGTTTTGAGAAGCAGGCGTTAAGGGGGAGTATGGACAGAACCCGCGAACTTATAGAAGAGATATTGGCAAGCGGAGAAGGCGACGTCAACGCCTATCTCAGCGCGGTACTGCGCGTGCGCGGCGAACTGCCCGTAAGGGGCGGCAGAATAGAGTGCGTGCAGGCGGACAGCGCTTTCGGCGAGGTTATCTTCGACTTTATCAACAAAGCCCGCGGAATAATAAAGGACGCTCCGTTCGAAACGGGCAGGACGGGCAGCGGCGAAGCGCAGAGGTTTTTTTTCAGGCTGGAAGGCAAGGAAATGGACGAGCTTTTGCGCGCCGCCAGACTGGGCGCGTACGCTGAGGAAACGAATCCGTTTATACAAAGCGCCGCGGGGCTTTGTTCCTTTGTCAGGGGGTTGTTCGCAGGCGGCGGAACGTACACTCTGCCGGGGGAAGGAGAGCGCGGCTATTATATGGAACTGCGTATTCCCGACTTTGAAGAGACGGAAGATATACGCAAAAAACTCGAAGAGTGCGGCGTTAAATTCGAAAGCGCGCAGCGCAGGGCGGACAGCCTGCTTTACACGCGCAAGAGCGAGGAAATATGCAATATGCTCGCCTTTATGCAGGCGGGAGGTTGCGCGGTGGAAGCATACGAACTGCTTGTCAGCCGTACCGAAGCGGGGCGCGCGAACAGGCAGGCGAACTATCTTACAAGCAACATTGACAAGGTAATGGTCAAGGCGGCGCGGCAGGTGGAAGCGATAGAGTTTTTAATTGCCAGGGGCGAAGACGAAGAAGAGGACGGCGAAACGAAAGCTATCTGGCGCGCGCGGTTGAAACACAAGACGGAATCGGCGGCGTATCTTGCAAAACTATTGGGCGTGAGCAAGTCCAAGGTGATAAGAAGGCTGGAAAAGGCGATAGAAAAAGCAACGCAAAAGGGAATGTGACATGGCGGAAACGGAAGAAAAAAAGAATAAGGAAGCCGCAGCTGCGGAAGAGGCGGCGGAAAAAGCCGCAGAGGGCAAGACGGAAGAAAAGAAAAAGGAAGAAAAGCCCAAATTCCCGCCCCCTCCCGATAAGGTGGAAGGTTTTGTCCACCTGCACGTGCATACGGAATATTCGCTGCTTGACGGGGCGGCGCGCCTTGTTTCGGGCAAAAAATCCCCTCTTCTGGACGCGGTGTGGAACAAGGGCATGCGCGCCATGGCGATCACCGACCACGGCAATATGTTCGCCGCCTACACGTTTCAGAAAAAGGCGAAAGACCACGGCATAAAGTCCATTATCGGCTGTGAATTTTACACCTGCGCGGATATGACCGTGCACGACAGGGATCGCAACCATCTTTTGCTTATCGCCAAGAACAACGAAGGATATTACAACCTTGTAAAGCTCAATTCCTTAGCTTACACGCAGGGTTTCCACTATAAACCGAGGATAGACTTAAAACTTTTGAAGGAGCACTCGAAGGGACTTATCTGCCTTTCGGCATGTCTTGCGGGCAAAATTCCGCAACTGCTTCTCGCGGACGATTACGAGGCGGCAAAGCAGTACGCAATCACGCTGAGGGATATGTTCGACGAGGGCGACTTTTATATCGAACTTCAGGACCACGGCATAGAAGAACAGAAGAGGATAAATCCCAAACTCGTGCAGCTTGCAAAAGAGATAGGCGTCAAGGTGGTGGCGACCAACGACGCGCACTATATCGAGCGTTCGGACGCGGAAATGCACGAAGTTCTGCTGTGTATCCAGACGGGCAAAACGCTGGACGACCCTTCGCGCATGAGGTTCGAAACGGACCAATTCTATATAAAGACGCCCGAAGAGATGGAAAAACTTTTCGCGTGGGTGCCCGAGGCGATTACTTCCACGGCGGAGATAGCCAACAAGTGCAACGTGAAGATAACGCGTCAGGACCTTATGCCGCCTTTCCGTCCCGAGGACGGCTCCACTCCGCCCGAATATCTGCGCAAGCTGGCGTACGAAGGGCTGGAAAAGCGCTACGGCGTTATTACCGACGAAATACGCGAAAGGGCGGAATACGAACTTGGCATTATAATCAAGACGGGCTTTGCGGAATACTATCTGATAGTGTGGGACTTTATCCACTACGCCAAAAGCCAGGGCATTCCCGTGGGCGCGGGGCGCGGCAGCGGCGTGAGCAGTATCATCGCCTACGCCATAGGCATCACCAACGTGGACCCGCTCAAATACCAGCTTCTTTTCGAAAGGTTTCTCAATCCCGAGCGCGTGTCCGCGCCCGACTTCGACGTGGACTTCTGTTACGAGCGCCGCGGCGAGGTCATCGACTACGTTATAAGAAAGTACGGCAGTGAAAAGGTGTGCCAGATTCTTGCGCTGGGCACCATGAAGGCGAAGGGCGCGATAAAGGACGTGGCGCGCGTGTACGGAGTGCCGCTCGCGCTGGTGAACAGGACCACGAAAGCCATAGACAACGCCCCCGACGTCACTCTGGAAAAGGTGCTTTACGCGGAAAAGAACGTGGGCAAGGACGGGGAAGAGGTGAAAAGCCACTATTCTCCCGAGGTGGTGGACATATACAACACTTCCGACGAAATGCACCGCGTCATAGATATGGCGTTGAAGATAGAGGGCATGCCCAGGCAGTGCTCCAAGCACGCGGCGGGCGTGGTCATATGTAAGGAAGTCATCTCCGACTACGTGCCCCTGCAAAAGAACGGCGACGACATCACCACCCAGTACCAGAAGGACGAGGTGGAAGAGCTGGGCATGCTGAAAATGGACTTCCTCGGGCTTAAAACGCTTACCGACGTGAGGAAGGCGCACCAATACGTTATGGAAGATTACGGCGTGGACGTGGATTTTTCCAAACTCGGATACGAAGACCCCAAAGTGTACGAGCTTATCTCCACGGGCGAAACGGACGCGGTGTTCCAGCTTGAAGGCGCGGGCATGAAAAAGTTCATGCGCCAGCTGCGCCCGGAGAACATGGAAGATATAATCGCGGGTATCTCGCTTTACCGTCCCGGTCCCATGGACAAAATTCCCGAGTACGTGCAGAACAAGCATAATCCGGACAAGATAAAGTACGCCCATCCGCTTCTGGAACCCATTCTGAGCAACAGCTACGGCATAATGGTCTATCAGGAGCAGGTCATGCAGATAGTGCAGTCGCTCGCGGGCTTTTCGCTGGGCAGGGCGGACCTTCTGCGCCGCGCGATGGGCAAGAAGAAAGTGGATATAATGAAGGCGGAAAAGGCGGTGTTCCTGTACGGCTGCCCGGAGGTTCCGCCCACTTACAACAAGGACGGGAGCATTGACAAAAAGGGTCAGCCCGCCGTGGACGGCTGTGAAAAAAGAGGCGTGCCCATTCCCGTGGCGGAAGACATTTTCGCGGATATGCAGAAGTTCGCAAGTTACGCGTTCAACAAGTCGCACGCGGCGGCTTACGCGGTGCTTGCGTACGAAACGGCGTATTACAAGTGCTATTATCCCATCGAATTTATAGCCGCCGTCATAAACAACAGGATAACCAGCGCGGACGAAGTGGAAAAATACCTCACCTATCTGCGCAAGTACAACTACGAGATATTCCCTCCGAACATAAACAAGAGCTTTGCCGAGTTCAAGGTGGAAAACGGCGGACTCAGATTCGGACTTTGCGGCGTAAAGGGCGTGGGCATGGCGGCAATGCAGGCGCTTGTGGAAGAGAGGGAAAAGAACGGACCGTATAAGACGTTCAACGAAATTTTCAAGCGTCTGCCCGCGGGAACGCTTAACAAAAAACTTGTGGAAAGTCTGATAAAGGCGGGCGCGTTCGACTGCTTCGGCTACAACCGCTCGGCGCTGTGGGGCGTGTACGACACGGTCATGGCAAAGTGGCAGCAGATCAAGAAGAACGAGGGCACCAACCAGATGAGCCTGTTCGATATGTACGACGACGGTTCGGATATAGAAGACGAAATGCCGCGAACCAAAGAATACGGCAGAATGCAGAAGCTCATCTACGAAAAGGAAGTGCTGGGCATATATATGTCGGGACACCCGCTGGAAGATTACACGGAAAAGTTCAGGGAGCTGGACTTCAATCTGAGCATGATCCGGCCGCTTTTGCGCTCGGAAGCCAGCGAGGAAGAGCAGGAAGAGAGCGGCGAGGAACTTGACGACGAAGTCAGGGAGATGATACGCACCTACGACGGCCAGCGCGTCGTGGTAGGCGGTATGCTGCACAACATAAGCACCAAGGTGACCAAATCCAACGAACTTATGGCGACGGGCAGGCTGGAAGATATGTACGGCGACATAGAAGTCGTGGCGTTTCCCAAGAGTTTCGCCGCGAACAGGGACAACTTCCAGAACGATAAGATAGTGCTCATCGAAGGCGTGCTTAACGCGGGCGTGGGCAATACTTCCATAAACGTGCGCAAGGTGACGCCGTGGGCGCTGGACGGCAGCGGCGGCGAGGAAGCGGAGGAAGAAGCGGACGACCTTTATATCAACGTGCGCGACGAGGGCAGAATGGCGGAAGTCAACCGCGCGCTTGCCGAAAGGCCGGGGCGCAGCCGCGTTTTCATGCAGATAAACGGCAAACTGTTCCGCTCCCAGTACTCCGTAACGATAAAGCCCGGTCTTATATACGAGCTGGAATATATGTTCGGGGAAAAGAGCACTTTGGTGAGAAAACGCAAAAAATAAGGCAAAGTGCTTGCAAACAATAGCCAAGAGGGAGTAAATTTGATATAATCACTAATGAGCGGATTTCGCTCGAAGGAGAAATATATGCGTAAAATAGGAGTTCTCACAAGCGGCGGCGACGCCCCGGGCATGAACGCCGCAATCAGGGCGGTCACCCGTTACGCTATATATAAGGGGTTGGAAGTTTACGGAATAGAAAGAGGCTATACGGGCCTTATCAACAGCGAAATCAAACAGATGGACAGACGCGCCGTGTCCGACATAATCCAGCGCGGCGGCACTATTCTCAAGACCTCGCGTTCTCCCGAATTCAGGGAAGTGGGCTATCAGAAGATAGCGGCGGAAAATCTGGAAGCATACGACATAGAAGGACTGGTGGTCATCGGCGGCGACGGCTCTTTCCGCGGCGCAAAAGACCTTACGGACAACTGCGGCGTAGTCACCGTGGGTATCCCCGGCACCATAGATAACGACCTTGCCTATACGGACTTTACTTTGGGCTTCGATACGGCGGTTAATACGGCGCTTTCCGCTATAAACAACCTGCGCGATACCATGACTTCGCACGAGCGCGTGTGCATCGTGGAAGTTATGGGCAGAAAGTGCGGCGACATCGCCCTTTACGCGGGTCTTGGCGGCGGCGCGGAAGTCATCATCGTGCCCGAAGTGCACAACGACATAGCGCAGATAGCAAAATCCATCGCCGTAAACAAGAGAAAGGGCAAGACCAGCGACATCATCGTGCTTGCCGAAGGCGTGTGCAGGGCGGTGGAACTCAAACAGCAGCTGAAAGACCAGGGCATAACCTCGTCCATCAAGACCACGGAGCTGGGCTATATCCAGCGCGGCGGCGCGCCCACCATGCAGGACAGAATGCTTGCCGCGCAATTCGGCGTGAGGGCGGTAGACGTACTGCTTGAAGGCAAAGGCTCGCGCGTCGTGGGTATCAAGGATAACAAGATAGTGGACGTGGACACCACGGAAGCGCTGAAAATGGAGCGCGTGTTCAACACCGAACTTTATAACTGCGCCAGCATACTCGGTATGTGAGCGAAAAAGAAAAATACGAAATAAATCCCGGAGGAATAACACAAATGGAAAAATTGGTTGGAGCTTGTATGTTCGGACAGTCGGGCGGACCGACTTCCGTAATCAACTCATCCGCCGCAGGCGTGTTCCTGGAAGCCATGAAGCATGACTGCATCACCGAAATTTACGGCGCCGCACACGGCATCAGGGGCATACTCGACGAAGAATTCTACGATATGCGCAAAGAGGACGTGGAAGAACTCAAACTTTTGAAGAACACCCCTTCTTCCGCACTCGGTTCCGTGCGCTATAAGCTCAAATCCGCCGACGTGGACGACACCGATTACAAGAGACTGCTCGAAGTATTCAAAAAGTACAATATCCGTTACTTCTTCTATAACGGCGGCAACGACTCCATGGACACCTGCAACAAAGTCAGCAAATATCTGCAAAAGAGCGGCTACGAATGCAGGGTTATGGGCGTTCCCAAGACGATAGACAACGACCTTGACATCACCGACCACTGCCCCGGTTACGGCAGCGCGGCAAAGTACGTTGCCACCACCATGATGGAACTCAAACTCGACGCCAACGTCTACGACACCCCCATGATCACCGTCGTGGAAGTTATGGGCCGCCACGCAGGCTGGCTGACCGCCGCTTCCGCCCTCGCTTCCTACAAGGGCTTGGGCCCCGACCTCATCTATCTGCCTGAAATTCCCTTCGATACGGACAAATTCCTTTCCGACGTGGAAAAGACCATGGCAAAGACGGGCGGCAAGTGCATGGTAGCCGTTTCCGAAGGCATCTCGGACGCGGAAGGCACTCTGATTGCCGAAAAGCTGGGCACCAACCTTGCAAAAGACAGCTTCGGCCACGCACAGCTCGGCGGCGTGGGCGCAATGCTCTCCAATCTGTGCAAGGATAAGTTCGGCTGCAAGACCAGGGCTATCGAATTTTCGCTCATGCAGCGTTGCGGCGCCCACCTTGCTTCCAAAGTGGACGTGGAAGAAGCGTTCAGAGCGGGCGCAACCGCCGTTAAGTACGCGGTCAAGGGCACTACCGACAAGATGGTTTACTTCAAGCGCGTCATGAAGGACGGCAAGTATTCCTGCAAGATGGGCATTATGGACGTCGCAAAAGCAGCCAACACGGAAAAGAAAGTTCCGCTCAGCTGGATAATCAACGACGGCACCATGCTTTCCAAAGAATACGTCGATTACGCAATGCCCCTTATCCAGGGCGACTGCAAAGCTCCCCTCGAGGACGGACTTCCCCGCTTTGCAAAATTGAAGAAAGTGTTCGCGGAAAAGAAGTAATTCGATATAAAGTTACTGTTAGGGCGGCTGTGAAAACAGCCGCCTTATTTTTACGCAGTTGAATTTTATGTAAGTAAACGCCTAAAATGTCTTGCCAATCGCCTAAAAACAAATAAATTTATGCGAATTTTTGTTCAATATATTGTAAATCGCCTAAAATTATGATATAATTAGGCGAAAACAAGAGGTAAGGCGAATGAGAAACTTTGATTACAACAGATTGAAGTATTGCAAATGGGACGGCGAAGTTCTGGGTTTAATCGGCGCAATTCACGAATATAAGGGTAGGCAGGAATTGTTTTTAAGGCAAAAGCCGGCGGCACTTGACAAACTTGTGGAGATTGCGAAGGTGCAGAGCACCGAATCGTCCAATAAGATAGAAGGCGTAGTTACCACCGCCACGAGAATAAAGCAGTTATGCAGTCAGAAAACAACTCCGAGGAACAGGGATGAGGAGGAAATTTCGGGGTATCGCGACGCGCTTTCGTTAATTCACGAAAATTACGATTATATCCCAATCAAGCCTTCTTATATTTTGCAGTTGCATAAGGTGCTGTACGGATATTCGCAAAGGGATATAGGCGGCAGATTCAAGAATACTCAAAACTATATAGCGGAAACGGGGGATAACGGAACGCAGATAATAAGGTTTATGCCTCTTGCCCCCTATGAAACTCCCATGGCGGTAGAAGCTATTTGCGAAAGCTACAACCGGGAAGCTGATAACGGCGAGGTCGATCCGCTCATTCTCATTCCCGCGTTTATACTCGACTTTCTGTGTATCCACCCGTTTAACGACGGCAACGGAAGAATGTCCAGACTTCTTACAACTCTCTTGCTGTACCGTGCCGGTTACGCGGTGGGAAAATACGTGAGTTTGGAGAGCAAGATAGAAAAGACGAAAGCCGGTTATTACGACGCACTGGGAAAAAGCGACGTAAATTGGAACAGCGGGGAAAACGATATAACTCCCTTCATAAAGTATCTGCTTAAAATCGTGCTTGCCGCATACAGAGAGTTTGAAGAAAAAGTGACGATTGCCGAAGGCAAAGTTTCCGCCGCCGGTATGGTCAGGAAAGCCGTTTATAATAAAATAGGCAAGTTTACCAAAAACGATATAATGGAAAGTGTGCCGTCCATAAGTAAAAGTTCGGTGGAAAACGCGCTGAAAGCCTTGTTGCAGGAAGGAGTAATAGGCAGGGAAGGCAAGGGAAAAGCAACTTTCTATTTCAGAAAAGACTGACATAAAGTGCTGTTAAAAT
>ERZ1643249.4554-NODE-4554-length-11515-cov-6.369459_pt1 | contig 11515 bp, 12 predicted proteins | sample MGYA00579263_ERZ1643249 | MGnify/ENA primary metagenome ERZ1643249 (study PRJEB29033, sample SAMEA4952264) | chicken gut metagenome | biome: Broiler Chicken; feature: Gastrointestinal Tract; material: Caecum | place: Ireland | collected 2018 | study: Broiler...
GAAGTTTATGTAGCTTTATTTTTGGACAGGAGTTCGAATCTCCTCATCTCCACCAATGGCGAATCTGTTCGAACTATTTGAACTTTGATATATAGAATCAATCAGAAATGATTGATTTTTTCGTTTTATAAGAAAAAATCATAGAAAGGTGGAGTCTATGATTAAGTTTATTAAAAAAGAATTAGAGATTGAAGAATCTTTAAAACAACGAATAATGATTATATGTGATTTTTGTAATACTACACCAACTATAATAAATGGAAGTATTAGAAAGATAGATAAAACTAATCTTACTTATATTGAACCACATAGAATTATTATTAAGGATAATTTATATCTTGCTTTTAACTATTCAAATGAAATCTATATTCAAAATTTAGGTAAGAAAATTAAATTATCAGAACTTGAAAACTATATAAAAAAGTTAATACCATGATTAACTTTGATTATCAGTACCAAACATTTTTGAAAATTCTTGCAATGCTTTAAAAGTTTCAGTGCTTTGCTTAGGATTTTTCATAAAATTATCTAAAAATTTTGCTGCTGCTTCATTTTTAAATTCTTCTTCTTTTGATTTTGATGAAAGGTTATTTTCAGCAATTTTTAATCTTATTTGCTCGTCAGTTTCTTTTTGAATTCTCTTTAATTCTTTTTCAGATTCTTCCTTAATTTTTTGAATTTCATTATCAGCAGATATTTTAATTGCTTCAACCTCATTTTTTGATTTTTTTACAGCAGCTAAATATGTTAGAAAAGAACTAACAATAGGAACAATGATAGAAATACATAATTGCATTTTCCAATCCATATTTTAAACCTCCTCTCATTTAAAATATTATATCATACAATTTTAATTGTAAGTTTGTCAAACATAAGTGACGAAGTCACGGATAAAAAATGACCTTATTTGGTATAATCACGAAGAAACTCGCTTGGAGATTTCCAATCTAATGGTGCAATAGGAAACTTGTTATATTCATTAAGATATCTTCGTGCTTGTTTCCTAGCATCTACAAGTGAGATAAAACGGCGATTCTTATAGAATCTTTCATTATCTTTACGATGAGATCTTTCAACCTTGCCATTATGTTTAGGTGTGTAAGGTTTGATAAGATCGTGGTTGATATTACATTGTTTTAAATATGTTTCAAACAATGAAGGTACATCTGAAACTAATCTGTTGGTGAATTCTAATCCATTATCTGTTCTAACACATTTAATTTCAAAAGGAAAAAATTTAATAACTTCTTGTATGAATTTCTTAGATATATAAGTAGATTTTTCATTATAAATTTGAATATATCTAAATCTAGAAAATTCATCTATAGCAGTATATTGATAAAATTTTTCATCACCAACAATACATTCAGATGGAACATATTTAATATCAACTTGTATTCGTTCTCCGGGAAAAGTCATTTGGACATAAGGGTTAGTTTTCTTTTTAGTTTTTTTGGTAGGTTTAGAGTCGTAAAGTTTTAATCTTTTCATAACTCTATACAAAACTTCTGGTCTATGATTATAACCACGTTGTTTTAACTTTACCCAAAAAACAATTAAACCCGTGTCTTGATTTCTTTTCCACATATCTAATATGAGTTTAATTTCATCATCAGTATGAGCTTTAGGATGTGAATGAGGCCTTGTACTCATATTAGCAAGAGAACGAATATTACCATCGTATCGGTTTAACCACCTATAGATATATTGTCTATTGGTGTTGTACTTGATGGCCGTTTTAGTTACGCCATGCTTCTTGGCGTATTTGATGAGAGACTCTCTGTATCTCATCTACTGAGTGATAGTTTGTTTTTTCATATAAACTCCTTGTCTAGGTCATTTTATAGGTTTGACAAACTTACACTGTGCAATTATTCACAATATAAAATATTTTATGCCGAGAAAACTTAACAATATTAGGCAAGTTATGATAAACTTGTTTGTTATTTGCAGGCCAGTGTACCTACCTTACTGCAAATCTAATCATAACTTGGGAACCTGATATTGTTATGGCAATTGGAATAAATGTTATACATCTATTATAATTGCACAAAATATTATATCATACAATTTTAATATACTTGACAAATCTAAATAAAAAATATATTATAAATAACCAATAAATGACAAGCAGTATCCGTCTTTTATTAAAGTGAGGTATACTATGGTCAAAATAAGAATTCATTCAAATAAAATTTATAATGTTAATTTAAGAGGAGTCAAGAGTATTACTTGTTAATGCTTTTGTCTCCTCTTTTTTCGTAGAAAGGGAGTGTTAGATAATGAATGAAGAAAAGAAAATAGCAGGACTTTATATTCGTGTAAGTACCGAAGATCAAGCAAGAGAAGGATTTAGTTTACCAGAACAAGAAAAACGCCTTAGAGCAATGTGTGAATATAAAGGTTATGAAATATATGATGTTTATAAAGATGCTGGAATAAGCGCTAAAACTGGTAATTTAAGACCTGAATTTGAAAGATTATTACAAGATATAAGAGACAAAAAGGTAAATACAATAGTAGTCTTAAAATTAGATAGACTAACAAGAAGTGTTTATGATATGGAAGGTATAATGAATTTTCTAGAAGAAAATAATGCTTATTTAGATTGTGCGAATGATGATATAAATACTACAAATGCGAATGGTAAAATGGTTGCTAGACTTTTAACTACTGTTTCACAAAACGAAATAGAAAGAACTAGTGAAAGAACAAAAATAGGATTAACTGGTGCTATTAAAGTTGGTCATATTCCACATCATGCTCCACTTGGATATAAACATGAAGATAAGAAATTAGTAATTGATTATGCTACAAAAGATATAGCTATTAGAATATTTAATATGTATCATGATGGAATGACTTATCAAAAAATATCTAATATCTTAAATGAAGAACAAGTATTAGGTAAAACTAATTGGAGAGATTCAACAATAGTTCATATATTAGAAAATCCAATCTATAAAGGAGATTTTATTCATGGTAAAAGAACTAAACATCCAACTTATTATGAGGATGTTGTAGAACCATTAGTATCAAAAGAATATTGGGAAGAATGCCAAATACAACAAAAGAAAAATTCTAGAAGTTATAAAAGAACACTAAACTATTTATTCTTACAAAAACTTAAATGCCCTAAATGTAAAAGAATACTAGGTGGTAAAGCAACAACTAAAAAGAATGGGAATGTTTATTATTACTATTATTGTAATGATTGTAAAATCAATATAAAAGAAAATACAATTGAAGAAGCTTTTGATGAATTTATGGATTCAATTGTGGAATACGATTCTATTGTTAATCAATATTTTTTACCAATGATAAAACAAAAAGTAGAAAATCCAAAAGAGGAACTTGAAAAAGAAATTAAAAATCAAAAAGATAGGTTTACAAGAATAAGAGAAGCATATATAGAAAAAGTATTTACTCTTGAAGAATATAATAAAGAACGTAAAAAAGTAGAAGAAATAATTGATAAGTTAGAAATAGAATTAGAAGAAACCGAAGTATGTGAACAATTAAAATTTACTCCAAATGATATTTTAGTTAAAAGAGATATCGACTTTATCAATTCTATTAAGTATCCAGAAAAATATAAAAATAATACTAAATTTTGGAAAGAATATACACGAGAAGAAAAATCAGATTTAATAATGAAATATGTAGATGAAATAGAACTTGAAGAAGTATTTAATGGTAAATGTATTCCTAAATTTGTTAAGTTTAGAGAAAGTATAGCGAATGCTAGTAATGAATTATACTGGAATGGTTATTATGATAGATATGTACCATCATTATTTGGAAATATCTATGGCAATATAAGATTTAGTGAATATCTACCTGAAAAAGAAGTTGGAGAACAAATAATAAGATTAAGACAATTCTATGATGTAGGATATTATGAAGCAACTTATAATGTTAAAAATCAAGTATTCTATTTCAACTTCGTTGAAGATAATAAAACACTTGTTAGAGTATTTCCTCTTGAAGATTATAGAAAGATAGATCCAGATATGAAAATGGATACATATAATCTAGGTGTTATATATGTAAAAGAAGATAATGGAACATTACTACAAAATGAGGATGATGTATTTAAATATATACCAGCCGAATGTGATTGTAATGTTGTTTATAGTAAGGAACCAATATTCGTAGAAACTAAACCTGTTCCTTACTATGAAGATGAAGAAACTGAAGAAGTTTCTTCAAAATAAAATGTGGGGCACGTTTTGTTACGAAGTAATGAAAGTGGCGATAACATTTTATAAAACGGATTCTAAGGTGTCCTTAGCCCACTGGTAATTTTGGCTCTGCCAAAATACCTAGGGGGTTATACATTTTGGATGAACCTAAAATGAACTATAAAAAGGAGTGTGATTTTTATGGAACTTGCATATTCAATACACTTAGGTAGTGATAAAAATAAAAAGAACTCTGTAAGAGTGAGTGCAAAAACTAATAAAAGTGGAACAACATCAATGAGTAATAATGCTATTCAAAATGCACAACAACTATCTAGAGTAGATAAACATAATTATAGAAAATATGATAATGAGCAAGATAATATTGTAATAGTTAGAGGAACTTCTTCTTTATATAATGATGTTAAAGAATTATATTTGAAAGAGTTTGAAGAAGCAAGAATTAAATATAATGAAACTCAAAGAGAAACAAGAAAGATAAAAAATTATTTTTCTCATATTAGTAATAATGCTAAAAATGATTTAGCTTGTGAACTTATTATTGAACTTGGAAACAAACAATATTGGGATACAAAAGATATAGAGTTTAAGAAACGAATGACAAGTGTATATTCTAAACAAGTAGAAGATTTAGAATTATTAGTACCTAACTTTAAAGTTGCTAGTGCAATAATTCATTATGATGAAATAAGTCCACATATGCATATTGTTGGAGTACCAATTAAATATAAAAATAAAAATGGTATGGAAAAACAAGTTGGTAAAAGTGATGTTTTTACAAAAGAATCATTAAAGACATTACAAAAGAAAATGAGAACTCTTTGTATTGAATATTTTAATAAAGAATATAGCTTAAATAATACTTTAAAACCTAAATTAAAAGGTAGAAATATAGATATAAATGTTAATGATATGGATAATTATACCTTAATGAAACAACAACTAGAAAAGAATCAACAAAAGTTAGAACAAGCAAATAAAAAATCATTAGAACTAAAAGAAAGTACAAAGGATGTTAGGACTATAGTAAAAGATTTAAAGACTACAATAACATCTAAAGATAAATATATTTTAAAACAAGAAGATAAAGATAAAATAATTAACTTTATTGATAAAGTAGATAAAACAAATAATGAATATCAAAATATACAAGAATTATCTATAACATTAAATAATGTAGATGAAGAACTTAAATATAATCGTGAACAAATAGAAATACTAACTGAAAATAATAATAGTTTAGAATTAAGAGTAAAAACTCTTGATGATAAAGTAAAGAAAAAAGATGATGAATTAAAAGAATTAAAAGAAGAAAATAATGTGTTAAAAACTTCATTAGAAAATTTACAAAGACTATTTGATAAACTTATTAAATTTTTAAAAGATAGAATGTTTAATAAAAAAGAAAAAGATAAGTATTATGACTTTTCAGTCGACTTATATACTCATGGAATTATAAATGATAAGGAAATTAAAGATATAAAAGATAATTATGATAAGAAAGATAAAAATAAAGATCATTTTGAATTATAATATAAAGATTTTACATATTTAATAAAAAAAGATGTTTTTATGCTATAATTAGTATAGTCAAATACAAAAGTATTAATTTGAGGTGATATTTTGAAAGTAGCAATTATTTGTAGAATGGAAAACTATAAAGATGATTATCCATTTAATATAAGATATATATTAGATGAAGCATATAAAAAAATATTTGATGAATTAGGTGTTTTAATAATTCCGATAATATCAGAAAATAATTTAGATGAAATAGCTAATATATGTGATGCATTAATATTACCTGGAAGTGCTATAGGTGTAGATCCTAAATATTATAATGATATTCCATTTCCAGGAAAAAAATATAAATATGATGAATATAAATTAGATAAAAAAGTAATAGATTTGTTTGTAAAATACAATAAACCTATTTTGGGAATATGTGGTGGACTTCAAACTTTAAATGTATATTTTGGTGGAGATTTAAATCAAAATATTTTAAATCATAAATTATATGATGGAAGTACACATAATATTAAGATTTCTTCAAATTCTTTTCTAAATAATGTATATAAACAAGAGGTAATTGAAGTTAATTCATATCATAGACAAGCAATAAGGAAATTGGCACCAAATTTTAAGGTAACAGCAGTCAGTGAAGATGGGATAATAGAAGCTATAGAAGATGGTAATATAATTGGTGTTCAATATCATCCGGAAAAATTAGATAATATAAATTTCTTTAAAGAATTTATAAAATTAATAAATTAAAAGTAGGTGAAATTTTATGAGAATAGGAATAGATATAGATGGTGTTTTAACAGATTTTGAAAAATGGCAATTAGAATTTGGTAGTAAATTTTTTATAAAATATAATAAGAATATTGTAAATCCAGATGGATATGATAGTGATACTGTTTTTAATGTGACAAAAGAAATGGACTCTGAGTTTTGGCATGATTATTTATATGACTATGCTAAAAATGAACCTGCAAGAAAATTCGCTGGTGAAGTTATAGATAAATTGAAAGATAAAGGTTATGAAATATATATAATAACAGCAAGATATCTTACTGATAAAAACGATAATTTAGGAAAAGAAATGAGAAACATTGTAATAGAATGGTTAAAAGAAAATAGTATAAATTACGATAAAATAATTTTTAGTCCAGAAGATAAGTTTGAAATATGTAAAGAAAATAATATAAGTATAATGATAGAAGATAAAGTGGAAAATATTAATAATATATCTAGGATTATACCAGTTGTATGTTTTAATGCAGCATATAATAAAGTATGTAATGGTAAAAATATTTTTAGAGCATACACTTGGTATGATGTTTATTATCAAATAACGAATATAATTAACAATGAAGAGATTAGTACAGATTAGTTTTGATACTTTATTATTATCAATAATACCTATTGTAATATGGAATGCATTAGGTCTTATATTATCTAAAGATTTAGTTGTTACATTTTCAATTACATATCCTATTCAATTTCTATTTTCTATATTTTATTATATTTTTGCTGTAGGTCCTAATATTACAGCAGAAAAAAAGAAAGATAAAAATATAGTTTATTCTAATATTTTTTTAGGAATATTAATAGGAATATTAGTTTTATTAATATTGATTTTTAAATGTAATAGTTTTCTATTAATAATGAATGTTGATGTATCAGTTTTTAGGATATTTACAATTTATTCTTTGTTTAACATTTTTTATTCTTATGTACTTAAACTTGTATTAGAAAAATTATATTATGAAAAAGAAAATAAAATAGCCAATTTAATAAGCGTATTGTTTAATATTGTTAATTTAGTATTAGTTGTAGTTTTAGCAATTATTACTAAAAGCCAATCTATAACATCAATTATAACACTAATTACAATGGGAATTTTATTACTTATTATTTTGCTTTTAAATATTAAAAAGTTTAAAATTAATATTTCATTACTTGACAATATTAAAAATAGTTCCATTGGAATTGTAGAAAATATATCGATGTTCATTATTTATTTTTTTGGACATATTAATTCTTATTCATTTGGAATGGAATATATATTAGCTTCTACCTTTGTTGGTATTGTTTCAGATACACAATGGGATATGATATATGCTATTCAAACAGCGGTACATATTGATGTAAGCAAGGAAATTTTTTCATTTAAAGAACATTTGAAAAATGGGTATAAATTAGCAATTTCACTTATTTTATCTTCGATTATAATGGCATTTGTTTTATATAGATTATATAATCCGGATATAATGATCTTTTTAATTTATTTCTTTGTACAGATAGTTTTTATGTTAGTTTTTCCAATTATATCAATTAGGCAACATTATTTACAAATAAAATCAAAAGAAACTAATACTAGACCAACATTACATTCGGGTATAGCAAAAACACTTAGAACTTTATGTTCCTTTATTCATAATCCTTTTTGTACTTATATAGGTCAGGTGGTAGAAATGATTTATAATTATTTATATACCAAAATTGTTTCTAGAAATATTTCTGAAATTAGGTAAAATTTAGTGTTTTAAATATAAATTATAAAATAATTAGTAGCTATTGCTACTTTTTTCTTTATTTGATAAAATATATACAATGATTGATTCAAATATCAATCGCCTTTGTGAGGAGTTGTAGATATCTACGGCATTCGCACCAGAGAAGAATTTGCTCGAACTTTTGAGCTTTATTATATATTTTAAGATGTAGAATTAAACGGTTCTACATTTTATTTATATATTTTGACATTTTGTCAAAATATATAGGGAATTAGAGATTTTGCGCTTGAAAATTTTTACAGTTAAAGTTATTTTTTAAAAACGGTTGCCGAAAAGTTGCTGAAAAGTTGCCGAAAGGATTGATAATTTGAAATGTAATGTATATAATATATTAGAGAAAATTATGTACACTGAAAATGAATTTGTAGAACTTAAAAGAGAATTAACAAAAGACATAAAAAAGGAAATAATTGCCTTTGCTAATAGTAAAGGTGGTACTATTTATATAGGTATTGATGATACAGGAAAAGTAGTTGGACTCAAAGATTACAATAAAGATGCAGAAGCTTTAAGTGGAATGATTAGAGAGGAAATTAAATCTGATTTAACTCTATATACTAATATAATTATTGAAAATGTAGAAGGCAAAAAATAATAATTTTAAAAGTAATGAGTGGTTCTAATAAGCCATATTATTTAGCTGATAAAGGTTTAAAGCCGGCTGGTGTATTTGTTAGACATGGCAATGTATCAGCACCAGCAACCGATGAATTAATAAGAAAATTAATACTTGAAAACCATGATACTTTTGAAAATCAAGTATCACAAAATCAGAATTTAAATTTCATATATTTGAATAGTATATTTTCCGATAAACAAAAAGAACTAAATAACACTAAATATAAATTATTAAATATTATGAATAATGATAATCTATATACAAATTTAGGTTTGCTATTATCTGATGAATGCCCATTTACAATAAAATGTGCTGTGTTTAATGGCAATAATAAGTTATCATTTAAAGACAGAAAAGAATTTACTGGTTCTTTAGTTAAACAACTTGAAGATGTTTTGAATTATTTAAATATTATTAACAAAATTAGTGGAAGAATTATAAATTACAAAAGAGTTGATATTAGAGATTATCCTGAATTTGCATTAAGAGAAACTATTTTGAATGCTATAATACACAAATTATAATTTTTCCGGTAGTATTTTGGTATCAGTTTTTGATGATAGAATTGAGGTTACATCGCTTGGTGGTTTAATGACTGGTTTATCTATTGATGATATAATAGCGGGAGTTTCACAAACTAGAAATAAAAATTTGGCTAATATATTTTATAGATTAGAATATGTAGAGAACTATGGAACGGGTATTGGGCGTATGATAGATGTTTATAAAGTGTTCAACTTAAAACCTGAGTTTATTACAACTGATAATAGTTTTAAAGTTATATTACCAAATGTAAATTATAAAAACGAAAAGCAAGATATATCAATTAATCTTTTATCACAAAGAGATATAATAATTAATTATTTAAAAGAAAACGATAAAATAAAAAGAGAAGTTGTCGACGTTTTATTTGATATTTCATCTGCTAGATCAAAGAAAATATTATCAGAAATGGTAAAAGAAAATATTGTAAAAAAAGGAAATGGTAAAAATACATATTATATTTTAAAATAATATATTGGTTCGAGATAAGCTCATTTAGGGCACCAATTAGTAATTAATAATTTTAAATAAAAAAGTGCAATGTTTGGAAACATTGCATTTTCTTTATTTAAAATATTGATATTTGAAGCCTAGTTCTTTATAAATTTCTGATGCTCTAGGTAAAGATAAGAGATTAGCAAATATTAAGTTATATAGTTCATCAAATAAGAATATTCCACAGATTGTATAACTTAATATTAAAAAGTTTCTTTTTTTCATTTTGTTAGCTATATAGAAGCAAAGAGGTGCAATTAAATACATTAGTAATAAAGCAGATATTCCAAAGATTAAGACACTTCTTAGACAAACATAACCATTTATATTACCAAAGTTTAATATTTCATTAGAATAATCCCAACATTTTACTTTCATTATGTATTCCATAAACCATCCTGCAATATATTCTAGTATTCCCGTTGATATCATACTTACTAGAAATACATATAAAGGATTTTTTCTTTTTTTGTAAGTTAAAAAATATATTAAAATCGCTCCCGTAGCATAAATATTTATCCAAGGTAGAAAATTGCCACCACGCCAGTATATTTCTTTCATACCACTGTTAAAATAATAAAATATTACTTCATATAACCATCCAAACATTCCTGCTATTACTATTATTAAACAAAATATGCCTAATAGGGTACTTCTATCAAAATTATGATTTTTGTTTAAATAATCTTTATATCTTTTTTTCATACTACTTACTACCTACTTCCTTATTTATATTTTAACATATAGTTATAATTTAAAAAATATATTTTAAGTTTTACTTGGATTTGATAAGATATAGATAAAAGATATTTTTAATTGAATTGCTTTATAAAGTTTTATTAATAAAAGAAGATACAGATATTTTAAATATTATGCTAGAGAAAATTTATCGATTCTGATTATGCGGATGGTTTGATAGATTTTAACATTTTATGTTGAAAATGTAAAAAATGCACAATGAATGTGCAAAATGGTAGATGTTTTTGACAAAAATGCACAATATTTTAAAAATAATGTGCATTTTTTATTTACAAGTTGATTGTGTTATGTTAAACTTTTTTTAGGTGATTAATATGGAACCGATTAAAGTTGATATGTTACCAATAAAATATAATATTGATAAAGACTTGTTAAATTTAATTTCAGAAGCTAATGAGAAATATGGAGAGTATAAATCAAATTTAAAAAATAGTCAGTTTGATTCTAAATTTTTTCTTGATTCAATTATATTGAGTGAAAGTTTAAAGTCTACTCAAATTGAAGGTACACAAATTTCTCAAGATGAAATGTATTATTTAAAGTATATGCCAAAAACTGATGATAATTTAGAAATTCAAAATTTGAAAAAAGTTATCGAGTATGCAAAAGATTATTTGAAACAGGGAAAAATCGATATTAAATTTTTAAATACTATTCATAAAATCTTATTGGATAGTGTTAGAGGTAATGAAAAAGAACCTGGTAAGATTAGAAATGTTCAAAATTGGGTAGGACCTAAAGGTTGCACTATTGAAGAAGCTATATTGGTTCCACCGATACCAGAAGAGGTTCCTATACTATTAGATAATTTA
>ERZ1643249.4556-NODE-4556-length-11511-cov-4.218488_pt1 | contig 11511 bp, 11 predicted proteins | sample MGYA00579263_ERZ1643249 | MGnify/ENA primary metagenome ERZ1643249 (study PRJEB29033, sample SAMEA4952264) | chicken gut metagenome | biome: Broiler Chicken; feature: Gastrointestinal Tract; material: Caecum | place: Ireland | collected 2018 | study: Broiler...
TTGCGAATACGATCCTTTTCGTCAGAATCGTCCGATTCGAAGTCAGCTGGGATATAGAGATAAACATCGTAGTACATCCTGTTGTGATACTCACTACGAGTTATTCTTGCCCGCGGATGACGCTTCGAAGTGGTTGCCTTTGCCTTCTTTGTAATAGTAGCGCTGGTCATTATATGACCCTTCTAAAGAATATTTTCATACAAATAGTATGAATAAGTTAATTATAGCACAAACGTACAGAATAATCAAATTTTATTTCCATTACACATTTACACTTTTATTATTTGTATATATTACCATTCCGGGCTTACTTCCAGAAGGCTTTTTCACGAATTTTACAAATGTATAATCTACTGGAACATTTGATGATTCAGATGACTTGCTATATTCTTTTGCTAACTTTGCACATTTGTTTATAGTGTCTTGACTTGGAATTTTATTTTCTGTTCTCAAAATAACGTGACTACCATGTGCATCTTTAACGTGAAGCCAGATATCTTCTTTATTAGCTAATCTGGTAGTTAAATAGTCATTTTGTCTATTATTTTTTCCAACAAGTACAGTAAAGCCATCTATTTCAAATTTTAAAGGTTCTCCATATCCAGCATCTTTTTTAGAGTGTGTGTTTTTCTTAGCTCGATTCTTAGAGGTAGACTGAATACCACTAGCCGAATTATTGCCTTTTTTGAACTTTTTATTATCTTTTAATGTAACTGTACTTTCTTGAAGCTCACTATATATTTCATCAATGTCCATAATTGTTTTTGCTTCACCTATTTCATATACAATACTTTCTAAGTAATCAATATCTGAAACTAGAGAAGTTTTTTGCACATCTACATATTCTTGAGCGTTTTTTAATTTCTTATACTTCTTAAAAAACTTCTTTGCATTGGCAGAAGGAGTAATACTTGGGTCCAACTTTATTTCTATAGGTTTATTATCATCATAATAATTCTCCAAAACGATAGAATCAGTATTATAATCTCGTATTCTATATAAATTTGAAGTAATTAACTCGCCATATAATTTGTATTTCTCTGCTTCTTTACATTCTTGAATTTTAGCATTTATAGTATCAAGCTTTGAATTTAATTTATTAAGCTTTGCAAGAATTAATTTCAATAAATTATCTCTATAAGTAACAAAGTTTGATGTATTTTCCTTCTGAGTATAGTAATCATCAAGGAAAAAATTGATTTGCAAATCGTTATCTTTATCATCACAACGAGCTAAGTGATAATTGCTTTCATCTTTTAAACAATGCGTTTTATCAGTATTATTTATAATAAATAGAATATACTCATAGAGTTTATTAGAAGATTCAATACAAAACTCATCAGATATATTCAATATTGTTTCTAAAGCAACAATTGAATTTTTACTTATTCCTGTAAAAGCATTACTTATTAAACTAGCTAAAGATGTTACTTGAAATTTTGTAGAACGAATTTCTAAAACTTTATAGAATTCACTCTCATCGGAAATCTCTGTGAAATCAAGTTTATCAGATTTTGGCAATTCATATTTCTCACCAGAATAAATATTTCTATAAGAGCCAGAATCTGTAGAAAAATGTTTCAAACTATCTATAATTATACCGTTATTATCTACTAAAATAATATTACTGTGCTTACCCATAAGCTCTACAATAAGTTTTTTAGTAGAAAAATCTTTAGACTTATTAAAGCCTTCAAACTCGATAAAAATAATTCTTTCTAACCCTTTTGTATATATATTAGTAACATGGGTGCCCAACATATATTTTCTTAAAGTCATACAAAAATTAGGGGCAAATGTAGGGTTGGGTTTGGCATTGGTTGTAAGACTTGCTTTGTAATATTTAGAATTCGTTACCAAATTCAATGCATATTTTGTCCCGTTCGAATATATTCCTAATATTATTTCTTCAAAATTTGGTTCAAATATCTTATCTATTTTACCATCTATAATTTTATGTTGTAGTTCAGATACAACTGAATAATTAATTAAACCATCATATGCCATGATATTTTTCTCCTTTATGTTAAAATGCAACACAATTTTAACATAAATTAAACAAAATATCAAATATTACTTGACTTAAAGCCAGCTACTGGCATATAATTAGAAACATAGGAAACTTCAGGAGGTATCTTTATAAACATGGAAAACACTAACATTTTTTACTCGACAAATAAAGATTATGACAATGTAAAAGATGAAGATTTAATAGAAATTATTAAATCTGGAGACAAGCAGGCTTTTGAATATCTTATTAATAAGTACAAAGAACTAGTAAATATGAAAGTTAGCAAATATTATATAGTTGGTGCTGAAAGAGATGATATAGTTCAAGAAGGCTTAATAGGACTTTTTAAGGCGATTAAAAGTTATAAGCCAGACCAACAAAATTCTTTTAAAAGTTTTGCTAACATGTGTATTGAAAGGCAGTTAATTACAGCAATTAAAACCTCGAACAGACAAAAACATATGCCACTTAATTCGTATTTATCATTAAATATATCTGCATATGATGAAGAAGAGGGAGAAAGTGATACTACATTAATGGATATTTTTAATACCACTCTTATTGAGGACCCATTAGATACGATTACAAAAAAGGAATACTTACAAGATATTGAGAAAACCATTGATAAATCTCTTAGTGATTTTGAGAAAAAGGTTTTAAATAAATATATAAATGGAAAAAGTTATATTCAAATAGCCGAAGATTTAGATGCTCCTGTGAAATCCATAGATAATGCGATTCAGAGAATTCGTAAAAAAGCTATAAAAGGCTTAACTCAAGAATAAGTGCTTCTATAGCTCAGTAGGTAGAGCACAGCCATGGTAAGGCTGGGGTCGGCAGTTCGATTCTGCCTGGAAGCTCCAAGAAAAGTTGTTTTATAAAGATTTATAGGAATTTATAAACTATAAATCTTTATAAAACGATCAAAATATTTACATTAAAATTACATTAAAAAACGAACTACGGTGACAGATCTAAATCTGTCACCAGGTTTTACGGCTAAAAAACAAGGTAGACTATATTTTAATATTACTTTAAACTATAATTATCAATAATATTATTTATAAATAAAAGAGGGATAAGATGAAGAGTTTTAAAGAATTTGGGAAAATGAAAATTGAAGACCAAACAGCTGCCTTTACTATTTTAGGTGCAATGGTTATTACAATAACACTTTCAATTGGAATTTGTGAATATGTAAGACATACTAGAACAGCAGAAGTTAATAATATGATGTTAAGTCAGATGGAACAAACAGAAGAGACAAGTGCAGAAGTTGATAAAAAGCAGGAAGATGAAGCAAATAAAAAAACAGATAAAAAAGAGAAAAAATTAGATGAAGAAAAAGCAAAAGAAAAAAATGAAAAAGAATACGAAAAATTAAAAAAAGAGAATAAAATTACTTCTGCAGCAGATAGATATTATATAAAAGTTAATTATGGAGCTCAAGTTGTTAATATATATAGAAAAAATGACAAAACGGGAAAATATGAGCCATATAAGGCAATGCTTTGCTCAACAGGAACATATACTCCAACTGGTGGAGTATATAGAACACTAGGAAAAGACGACTGGTGGCCATTATTGGGAGATGTATATGGACAATATTCAACTTGGATTTGTGATGATATATTATTCCATTCAGTTCCTTATTTAGAAAAAGGAGACAAATCATCATTAGAATATTGGGCTTATGACCAACTAGGTCAAAGAGTTTCAATGGGATGCGTAAGATTAACTACTAGAGATGCAAAATGGATTTATAAAAATTGTCCAGTAGGAACTCAGGTAGAATTTTATTCAAGTTCAAATCCTGGACCATTTGGAAAACCAACTGCTAGGAAAATATCAAGTGCTCCAAGCAATGTAAGAGGATGGGACCCAACAGATCCAGATAGTAGAAATCCTTGGCCAAAATATTTGAAAGAATTAGAAAATAAAAAAGAAGAGGAAGAAAAAGAAGAAGATAAAAAAGACGAAACAAATACAATAGCAAATGAAGTTACTAATGAAGTAGCAAACGAAATAACAAATAGCATAGTGAATGATGTTACGAACGAGACAACAAATGATATAACTAATAGTACGACTAATGAAGTGGCAAACGAGATAACTAATTCAATAACCAATAATACAGCAAATGAGACAACTAATACGATAGCAAACAATACGGCTAATGAGATAGCAAATGAAACAACAAATACTACAGCAAATCAAGCAGGAAACAACATATCGAGTTTAAATACAGATAAACCTGTAAATGCAGTAAATAATAACTGAACATTTAAGAAAAGCATGCAATAAAAATTATATAAAATAAATTACAAACTTTATAAACAAAAATACTCGGAAAGGTGGGAATGCTTTTTAAGCAGACAAAATGAAAATAGGAATTGTAGGATTACCAAATGTAGGAAAAAGTACGATGTTTAATGCAATAACTAATGCTGGTGCGGAATGTGCTAATTATCCTTTTTGCACAATAGAACCAAATGTAGGTGTTGTACCAGTGCCAGATGAAAGATTAGATGTATTAACCAAAATGTATGATGCTAAAAAAACGACACATGCAATTATTGAATTTGTGGATATTGCCGGCTTAGTAAAAGGCGCAAGTAAAGGTGAAGGATTAGGAAATAAATTCTTGTCTCATATTCGTGAAGTTGATAGTATAGTTGAGGTTGTGAGATGTTTCGAGGATCCTAATGTAGTACATGTTGATGGAAGCATAGATCCAAAAAGAGATATAGAAACTATTAATTTAGAATTAATATTTGCAGATATAGAAACTGTAGATAAAAAATTAGACAATGCTAAAAAGAAACTTAAAGCAGATAAAAAATATCAGCAAGAAGTAAATTTGTTTGAAAATATAAAGAAGACTTTAGAGTTAGGCAAAAGTGTAAGAACAATGACCTTCAATGAAGAAGAACAAGAAATATTGAAAGATACTTACTTGTTAACAATGAAACCAATACTATATATTGCAAATGTTTCAGAAGAACAGTTAGCGGCGCCATTTGATGATGAAAATGTAAAACAAGTTGCTCAATATGCAAAATCGGAGAATGCAGAAGTTATACCTTTATGTGTAAAAATAGAAGAAGAACTTGCAAGTTTAAGTGGAGACGACAAAAAAGAAATGCTAGAAGCATTGGGACTTGATGAATCAGGATTAGATAAAGTAATAAAAGCAAGCTATAACTTATTAGGACTAATGTCATTTTTAACAGCTGGAGAACCTGAAGTAAGAGCATGGACAATAAAGAAAGGTACGAAGGCTCCACAAGCTGCAGGAAAAATCCACAGTGATATAGAAAGAGGATTTATAAGAGCAGAAATTGTATCATATGATGATTTAATTAGAGAAGGAAGTATGAATGCTGCAAAAGAAAAGGGATTAGTTAGGTCAGAAGGAAAAGACTATATAATGCAAGAAGGAGACATTGTATTATTTAGATTTAATGTTTAGAATTTTGACAAAAATCACCAAAAAAATTTTTTTAAAAAACTTGACGAATATATAAATTAATAGTACAATTAATTTGTAGGTTTTATGATTTTAATATTTTTATGTATAAAATATTAAAAATTATAAATAATAATACAGAAAAGATATATCTAAAGAGAAGGAGAGGAAAGATATGTTAAAGTCAAAAAAAGCATTAATTTTATTAGTTAGTTTAATGGTAGTAGTTTTAGGTGTTGCAATTAGTTTACCTGTAAAAGCAACTGATTCAGGAACATTGCCTTTAGATAATCTTTTAGCAGGACTTAACTCAACAGACTCAAATACTACAACTAATACAACAGATACAAATACTACAAACACAAATACTACTAATACAACAGGCACAAACACAACTAATACAAATGGAACAGTAATTCAACCAACAACAAATAGAATATCAAACACTACATCAGGAAATGATCTTCCTCAAACAGGTGTTACAGAAGACATAACAGTAATGTTCTTTATAATTGTTTGTGTAATTGTAGCTATATATGCTTATAAGAAAATAAGAGATTACAAATCATAGTATTATATGTAAATTAAACCCGGGGACAGATTTAAATCTGTCCTCTTAGTATTTCATTTTAAGCTTATAAATAATTAATTAGATTTAATTTTTTACATTTCTTTTGCATGAATTACTAGTCTTTTTCCATTTACATTGTTACAAGTTACAAGCGTTACAATTCTAAGACCATTTGTGTTTTGAAAAGTACATGATGTATCATCAGATTTTGATTCATATATATCATAAATTGTATAATTTACTTTATTGCCAGATAAATCATAAATAGAGATTTTATCATTTTTACTTAATTCATTTAATCTGCTAAAAAACTTATAATCCACATAGTTATGACCAGCAATACATAAATTGCCAACCTCATTTGGCATAGGACCTGCAAATCTACATACAGAAATATCTAGTAAATTATTATTGCTAACAGACAAAATAGAGTAATTTAAATTGATTTTATCTATTTTAATAATACCAATTACGAATGGACTATTGTCAGTAGGTGTTACTTCATAATTATTAATATTATTACTGTACAACGTAGAAATTGAATACGATTCTGTTAATAATTTAGAAAGTTTTTCATTTTGATTATTAGAATATAATCTAAACATAAAAATTCCAATGAAAATAAAAGCCAAAATAGCAGAAATAATAAAAGTGATTTTATACCACTTATTATTAGAAGTTTTATTCTTATTATGCTTATCTGGCATTTGGTTTGAATTTTGAATATTAATTTTATTTTTAGAAATAGAATTAAATATTATTTGATTCATAGGCAACCTTCCTAAAAATATTATTTGCAAAAAAATCAAAAATATTATGAAAAAAATTTCCTTAAGAAATTTTTAAAAAATGATACAAAATAATATAGATTTATGATAGAATAAAAGACAGTGAAAATAAATATGTAAGGAGAGTGTTAAAAGTGCCCGAAAACAAGTACAAAAGAATTCTTCTCAAGCTTAGCGGAGAGGCATTAGCAGGAGAAAACAAAATTGGAATAGACACAGAAACAGTAGATAAAATTTGTGAGCAAATAAAAGAACTAGTCAAAATGAAAACAGAAGTAGCAATAGTAGTAGGTGGAGGCAACTTTTGGAGAGGTGCTAATAAAAAAATGGAGAGAACAACATCCGATTATATGGGAATGCTTGCTACTACAATGAATGGGCTAGCATTACAAAACACATTAGAAGAGAAAGGAGTGTATACAAGACTTCAAACTGCTATCGAGATGAGAGAAATCGCAGAGCCATATATTAAAAGAAGGGCTGTAAGGCACTTGGAAAAAGGCAGAGTAGTTATATTTGGTTGTGGAACAGGAAACCCATATTTTACAACTGATACAGCAGCAGCATTAAGAGCAGCAGAAATTGATGCAGAGGTAATACTTGTAGGAAAAACAATTGATGGGGTATATTCCGCAGATCCTAAAATTGACAAAAATGCTAAGAAATTTGATGAAATTACATATTTAGATATTTTAAGCGATAATTTAAAAGTAATGGATTCCACAGCAATATCATTATGTAGAGACAATGATATTCATTTAATTGTTTTTGAAATTGCTAAACCTGAAAACATAGTAAAAATAGTTAAAGGTGAAAAAATAGGAACTTTAATTAAATAGAATTAATATAGCATTAGTGCAAAACATTAATAATTTATTGCAACACGTTAAATACATAATAAATTTGAAAGGTATAATAAATAGAAAGGAGAGGTACAAGCAAATTAAGCTTGTACAAATAAAATTATGGATTACAATAAATATGAAGAGAAAATGAACAAATCAATTAGTGTATTGGAGGAAAACTTCGCAGAAGTTAGAGCAGGAAGAGCGAACCCTGCAATATTAAACAAAATTACAGTAGATTATTATGGAACACCAACACCAATTAATCAATTGGCAGGTATTTCTGTCCCTGAGGCAAGAATGATTGTTATTCAACCATGGGATGCAAATGTTTTAAAAGAAATTGAGAAAGAAATTTTAAAATCTGATATAGGTATTAATCCAAATAATGATGGAAAAGTTATTAGACTTACTTTCCCAGAGTTAAATGAAGAAAGAAGAAAAGAAATAGTAAAAGATATAAGAAAAATGGCTGAAGATGCAAAAGTGGCTATAAGAAGTATAAGAAGAGATGCTATTGATGAAGCAAAAGCTATGCAAAAAAATGCTGAAATGTCAGAAGACGAATTAAAATCTGCTGAAGATAGAATTCAAAAGCTTACAGATAAATTTGTAGAAGAAATTGATAAAATTCTTGCAAATAAAGAAAAAGAAGTTATGAGTATATAGTTTTATTGTGAATTGATAGAATTATTTGAATATAGAGTGTATATCTGCAACATGGAAAAATTTATGCAGAAAAATAGAATTAAGGAGATTTCAAATGACAATAAATGATATAGATAAAGAGCTTATGCCACAGCATATTGCAATTATTATGGATGGAAATAGAAGATGGGCTAAAGAAAAAGGAATAGATACTAAATTAGGTCATAAAGCAGGAGCTGAAACATTAGAGAAAATTGCTGCCTTTGGAAATGAAATAGGTTTAAAATATCTTACTGTATATGCTTTTTCAACCGAAAACTGGAAAAGAACCAAGGAAGAAATCGGAGCATTAATGTTGTTGCTTCAAAATTATTTGGATAAGTTCTTAAATAGAGAAAGCTTGCGTAATATTAGAATAAGAGTAATGGGCAATATAAATGAGCTTGACAAAGGATTAAAAGATAGCATTAATAGGTTAGTTGAAAAGTCTAAAAACAATACAGGGCTTACATTGAATATAGCTTTTAATTATGGCGGAAGAAATGAAATTGTAAGAGCAACTAAGCAAATTGCAACAATGGTTAAGAATGATGAAATTAAAATCGACGACATAAATGAAGAAATGTTTTCTAATAACTTATATACAAAAGGAGAACCAGAGCCAGATTTACTTATTAGAACTGGTGGAGAAGTAAGAGTAAGTAATTTCTTGCTATGGCAGTTAGCATACACAGAGTTCTTATTTGTTGAAAAATATTGGCCGGATTTTGACAAAGAAGATTTACTAAATGCGATTAATATTTTTGAACAAAGAAATAGAAAATTTGGCGGAAAATAAAGAACAAAACATACGAAGAGAAATAAACTTGAAAGGATTAAAAAATGAGCATTAAGAGATTTTTATCGGGAATTATATTGTTCCCAATTTTTGCAGTGATTTTAATATTTGGGAATAAATATTTAGTAGATGTATTTATTAGTATAATAGCAATTATGAGTTTACATGAATTTTATAAAGCTTTTAAAGGAAAAGCAAATCCTATTCAATGGATAGGTTACATAACAGCAGGGCTTATTTCTTTCATTCATGTAATACCTGGAGAATATGTTTTGCCAGGAATCACATTGCTTATTGTTGCAAATATACTTGCACTTTTCACACAAGTTGTTGTAACAGAAATGAAGAGAAATATAGATGATATAGCAATTTCGCTATTTGGTGTATGTTATATTGTGTTCTTCTTAGCTTTTGCATGGAAAATGGAAAAATTCTCATTTGGTATGTATTTTTTGCAGCTTGGGGAACCGACATTTTTGCTTATCTAATTGGAAAAAATTTAGGAAAACATAAATTTACTAGTCTAAGTCCAAACAAATCTATTGAAGGATGCTTAGGAGGCATTTTAGGCTCAATTCTTTTTGTCATGGGATACACAGTAATTTGCAATTCTATTTGGAATATGGAAATTAGTTATTTATATGCATTTGGTGTTTCTGTATTTCTTAGTATACTTAGCCAAATTGGAGATTTGGCAGCCTCAAGTGTAAAGAGGCACTGTGGAATAAAAGATTATAGTAATCTTATTCCAGGTCATGGCGGAATTTTAGATAGAATTGATAGTGTAATATTTATATTACCTTTTGCATATTTTTTATTAAGTGTCATCTGAGTTATTGCTAAATAAAAGATATAAAAAATCATAATTTAAAAATGATTAATAAAGATACCTAGTCTTTTTATTAATTTATTAATAAGGATGTGTGTATGGGAATTATTATTACTGTTTTGAAAATTGTAATTATATTAGGATTTCTTGTATTGATTCATGAGACTGGACATTTCATTGTTGCAAGGCTTTGCAAAGTTAAGGTAAATGAATTTGCAATTGGTTTTGGACCAGTTATTTGGAAAAAGGAAACTACAAGAACCAAGTATGCTTTAAGACTTATACCTTTAGGTGGTTTTGTTAGCATGCTAGGAGAAGAAGAGCGTTCGGATGAGGAAGGCTCTTTTAGTAAAGCAAGCATTCCAAAAAGAATTGCAATTGTAGCAGCAGGAGGAGTAGTAAATATCATATTTGCGATTATTCTTTATATTATTCTTGCTACAATTATTACTGGAAATTTTGGAATAGCAATAAGCGGGGCAGGAAATTTTATAATGGCAATGGTAGAAAGTATAAAAATGATATTTACAGGAGGAGTTACTGTAAATGATTTAATGGGGCCAATTGGAATTTCAGAAGTCGTTGCGCAAACAAGCACTACAATTGACTTCTTCTATATAATGGCTTTAATTTCTATGTCACTTGGAGTTACAAACTTATTGCCATTTCCACCACTTGATGGAGGAAAAATATTAATTTATATTATAGAAGCAATTAGAAGAAAACCACTTAAAGAAGATTTTGAATTAAAATTGCAAATGGCAGGATTTTTACTTCTAATTATGCTATCTGTATTTGTAGCATTTAACGACGTAGGAAGAATTATGAATTAAATTTTTAAACTAGGAGATGAACTCATGGATAGAACCATAAAAGAAATATTTAAGGATTATAATTCAGAAAGTTTTTCATTAAATGCAGGAAGAATTAAGGCTATAAATTTGTTTAAAAAGACAAATAAATTAGAGTTAATAATTATTGCAGATGATTTTATAAAAATAGAAGATATATATAAATTTGAGCAATATGTAAAACAAAGATTTAATATTTTTGAAGTTAATGTTAAAGTTGAATACACTAAACAGCAAGATATAGATTTGCAAAAAGAATGGAACTTAATTATTTGTTATATGGCACATAAGCACCCATTAAGCAAAGCTTTTCTAAGGAACAGTACAATTGAAATTAACGATAACAATATAACCGTTAATATGACTATGAAAGGCAAAATGGTACTTACAGCAAATAAATTTGATGAGATTTTATCAAACATCATATCTAATGTTTATGGACTAAATTATAAAATTAATTTTGTCGAAAATGTATCTGAAGATGCTGTTAAAGAATATCTAGAACACAGTAAATTACTTGAACAAGAAGCTATTAAGCATGCCGCAATTTTAGCAGAGGAAGCTAGAAAAGAAAATGCAGATGAAAATGGCGAAAAAGCAAAGGCAAGTGGTGCTAAAACTTCTAAAGACACTTCATCTACTGAAGTTAGTGTATCTATTG
>ERZ1643249.4564-NODE-4564-length-11493-cov-6.440811_pt1 | contig 11493 bp, 9 predicted proteins | sample MGYA00579263_ERZ1643249 | MGnify/ENA primary metagenome ERZ1643249 (study PRJEB29033, sample SAMEA4952264) | chicken gut metagenome | biome: Broiler Chicken; feature: Gastrointestinal Tract; material: Caecum | place: Ireland | collected 2018 | study: Broiler...
GCGAAGGGATTGGTGGCAAAGGTCTCGCCGTCCTCGTTCACATAGACCTGCTCCGTGGCAATGACCGTTCCGGCGGAGTTGGTGACCACCGCCTGGAAGGGCACTTCTTGGGCCTCGCCGCTGGCGGGCTGGTGATAACTGGCGTACTTGTTTTTATACGCCTCTTCGTCCGACAGGGTGACGGTCACGGTAGCCTGTCCTTCTTCATAGGAGACGGACACGCCGGTGGCCGCCTCCCGCAGCAGGGCGCTCTCCAGAGCGGCGCCGGAGGCGGTCACGCCGTTGATCTCCGCCGCGTTGCCGAAGATGTCGGTGACGCCGGTGAGGGAGGTGATGGTCACCTGGGCGCCGTCCACCTTCTGCACCGGGTACCAGAAGATCATCTGGTTGCCCGCTTTGCTCATGTGGAGCTCACCGGGGGTAAAGGCTTTGTCATTGATGGAGATGCTGGCGTCGTCGTTCACATACACCAGCTCGTCGAAGGAGAGCACCACCGGCACCAGCTGGCCGGGGCGGTAGGTGCTGCCGGACGGGGTGGTGGCGGATTTCAGGGCGGGGGCTTTTCCGTCGTTTATCAGCTCCACCGCGGTGTCTTTCAGTATTCCGTAATTGTATGCCGCCGCGCCTTCCCCAACCCCAATAACATATATACCACCTCGCACCTCCAGCCTTGCTGGTACGGCTTCCGTTCCCAGTTTGGTAGAGGCGTCGAATTGCAGGGGTGTTGTTATCTGGTCAATAGTACCGACATTGATGTGAAGAAACGAATAATCCATGCCATAGTAGGTAGTTTGCAGGTCGACCCGGTCGACATCGGCATCCTCTTCTTCCGGCAGGAAGAACATATTCGAAGGGCCGTATTCGCCGACGTCCCACGCCCTCGCCATTATGTCGCTGTTACAGCGCGCAGACAAGTTCCCCACCGTAAGCCTGAACTGCACAGCGTCGTCGTCCGGAACCGACTCGGCATCCGTATACCCCTTCGCCCCTTGGAGAAACCGGATAAACTCATTGATCGTCTCTCTTTTGGCGGTGGGCGCATCATTTGTAATACCCAGTGCCTCGTTGGAGCTGCTGGTCACATACGTCAGGAACTCAAAGTAGACATCTGTGCTCTTGTGTTTATTCTCTTCTTCAATATTGCCAGAGTATTGACTTTCCTCCGCCATCCAATCAGTCTGCATCCACTTGGTGGACAGGTCGGGCACATCCACGGTTTGGGTCAGCCGCAGGGTGTGGGCGTCGTAATACTGGCCGCCGCTCTCGAACACGAACCCCTGGGGGTCGGTGAAACGGACCGCCGCGGCCAGCTCGCCGTAGGCGTAGTCGGGGGACGTAACAGCGCCAACCACCATAATGCTCAGCGGCACGCCGCCAAAAACCACTTTATCATTATTGTTTGCCGTGCATGTCAGCGTAGCCGTATTGCTGCTTCCGCTTAGCATGACAGTGTCTGCTTCCGATACGCCAGACATGGTCGAACCCAGGGTGACACTCACAGCAATGTCCTCCAGCAGGCCCGGGTCCAACGTGACGGTCACGGAGAATTCCTGGCCCACGCGCTGCACCGGGATGTACTTGGTCACATTCGTACCGACTGCAACAAGGTCTGAAAAATCGTCCACATCGAGGGCCGGCACATCGTCGAGGGTCTCTCCCACCCCCGCGCTCCGGAGGGTGATGCCGGTGGTCTGGAGCTGGGCCACCAGGCTGTTCAGGTTGGCCAGAGACTCCCCGTCAAAGGCCTTCCCGGAGAAGTAGGTCTCCTGGATGCGCTGCAGCTCCCGCTCGATGGCGATGATGGTCTTCAGGTCCCCCAGGGCGATGGGCACCCCGTCCACATAGCCCACCCGGCTCAGGTCGGCGTCCGGGTCGTCCAGCAGGGCCTCGATCTCCGCCAGGGTGTACGCATCTCCGTCCAGCTCCACGGTCTGGTCAATATCCAGATTGCCGTCCTCGTCCAGCAGGCCGTACTGTTCCAAGAGGGCCTGGATGGCCTCGCCGTCCTGGCCGGTGAGTGCTTCCAGCTGCTCTAGAAGCGCCTGATTTTCTGCTCGGCTGTTGCCGAGCAGCTCTCCCACGGCGGCGTAGGCCGTCCCCGGCAGCAATGTCAGCATCATGCAGAGACATAAAAGCGCCGCTGTCAGTCGTTTCCTCATGGTTTCTTCTCCTCCTTTTCTCTGATCCCCATTTTCGGGTTGCCTGCGCGTTTGCGCATGGCCTCATGGCTGCACACCCCCAGCAAAGAGCCGGAAAACTGGTGGTAGTGGCGGCAGGAACCGCAGTCAATGCTCGCCGGGTCGTCGTCTACCATCTCGGAATGGGGGCAGGCGTCCTCAATGGTCAGCAGAATGGGGTATCCTGACGGCGTGTAGATCGGGCATTCAATCACGCTGTTGCAATCCTCCACATACGCCTGGGTACGCTCATCCCAGCGCAGGGGGATGTCCACCGCCTCCCCATCAATTTTATACCGTCGGGTCCGTTCCATTTTAATCCTCCCTTCTCTGGATGGCGGAGGCTTTCCGGTATGGGAAACCCATACTGGAAAAGTCCTCGGGCTTTTTCCAATGGATTCCTGTGCGTACCGCCCGGCACGGCTGCGTCACTTTTGTATCTATCGTATCATAAAAAAATTCGCCGTGCTATTAGCCGGTTTTGGGGGAAAAACGGCTCATGCCCAGGGCGCTTTGCCCTGGGCATGAGAGATGCCATTTTCGACGCATGTCCTAAAATGGTGAATTTTAAGTTTATTTTTGCGGCAGCCGCAGCCCGTTGGAGGCGGCTATTGCAGCATGAACTTTCTCAGATCGTGACGTTGAGAAACATCCAGCTTCATCATGGCGCTGGACAAGTGCCGCTTGACGGTGGCAAGGGAAATGTGCAGGTGCTCCGCGATCTCCGGGTTACTCCAGTCCCGCGCCGCCAGCATGGATACGGCAAACTCTGTGGTAGTCAGGTTGTCCGCCACATCGTGGCCGGTGTCCAGGTTATGAACCTTGCGCCATCCCGCAGAGAAAGAATAGGTGATGTTGATGATCCGCTTGAAGTCCTCCGGCCATTCCGGCTTGATGACAGCCTCCAGCATCCCGCCCAGCAGGCCGTGGTGTTCGCCCAGCCCCTCGATGAGATCGTCTGGCCGGGCCAGTTCCCAAGCAGCCAGCAGATGGGCACGGGCCTGCTCCGTCTGCCGGAGGCCCATGTAGTCCATCACCGCCACCAAGTGGAGGTAGATGGCAGGGATCGGATATTGTCCGGCCCCCATGGCCAACACCCCCTCCACGGTACCGACGCTGGCGGCATAGTCCCCCTGGATGTAACGGTAGTGGGCATAGATATACATGGCAAAAGACCGCAGACCCAGCGGCAGAAGTGGGAAGAAACCTTGGATCTCCGGCAGCCCCTCCGGCAGCGGCAGGTGCAGGAGCACCGCCCCCGCCGCCGCCACAAAAGCGGATGCGGCCTCCATCTCCGGGGAGCCTCTTTGGCTGCCCAGCGCAGCCTTTAACTCATTCAGGGCGAACCGCGCCCGTTGGATATGCCCCATGGGCAGGTTGGCATAGGCGTAAATCAGGCAGGCGGAGAGCCGCGCTCCCATATCGGTGCTGGTAAGGTAGGGCTCCGCCCCCTTTGCTGCCTCCTCCGGGTGGCCGCTGAAATAGTGGTATTCCGCCAGCGAGATGTCCCGCTGGGGACCAGCTGCCATAGTCTCCACCACGGCAAGGCATTTCCCTGGTTGGAATGGCGTGTTCATCAGGGGCATCAGGCAGGTAATATCCAACGGTCCAGCGGCCTGTTGTTTCTGCCTACGGGAGACCCTGGGGTCCTGGGGCTTTTCCGCCTCCATAGGAATCGCCCAAGATTTTCCAAATTTCTGTGCACCGGGGATGCGCCCATCAATACAGAACTGCTGCACCATCCGGTCCGAAAGACTCCATTTTTCCGCAGTCTCCCGCACAGTGAGGTATTCCATACGTTTCCTCCCATTAGTATGCGTTTATGTTTTATTATAATACGGAATAGGGCATCGTTACAAGATGCTTCTTGCCTTTGTATGGCTTCGTTTTGCCTATGGCTTTGGGCAGCAATACTGTCCAAGCCTGTAAACATCCTATCAATTCATGCCGATAGCGTAAGTCGTTTCAATATTATAGTGTGTGATACCCCATTCTCCCAACGGGGACAGCTTGCCGGGATATATGGAGCTGTTCCGCCAAAGCCTCCTGAGGCAGTCCCTGCGCCCGGCGGAGCGTCAGGCTCTTTTTCGACAATTCCATGTGTCCTCTCCTTTTAGCTTGATATTTCTATTGCAGCATACTCCATTCCATTTCTCCACCGCGCCGCCGTTACCATTTTTGCAGCAAAAGACCACATGGAATGTTCTCCTTTTCAATCGCCTGTTGTTCCTCTGTCCACCGTATTTTCAGCAGCTTCTTTCATTCTTCTGTTTTGTCCCAAAACGCCGGAAACGCTTTTTCTTTTTTGGGCATTCATCCGAATTCGGTTTTTTTACTACCAATTTCGTGCAGACTATGCTATGATGTGTGTGGTAACCCTAACCTACTTAGAAAAGAGGTTTTTGATATGTACTGTGTCCGAAAGGTCACCGACGACCTGCTCTGGATCGGCGGCAACGACCGCCAGCACCCCCTGTTTGAGAGCGCCCACCCCGTCCCCCGGGGCATGTCCTTCAACTCCTACCTGCTGCTGGACGAGAAGACGGTTCTCTTTGACACGGTGGACCGGGCGGTGCAGACCCAGTTCTTTGAGAATCTGGAGTACGCCCTGAACGGGCGGAAGCTGGACTATGTGTTCGTCCACCATATGGAGCCCGACCACGCCGCCACCCTGGGGGATCTGATGATCCGCCACCCGGAGGCCACCATTGTCTGCAACGGCAAGTCCCTGAACATGATCCGCCAGTTCCACGCCACCGACCCCAAGGGGGCCAAGCTGGTGAACGAGGGGGACACCATCACCACCGGCAGGCACACCTTCACCTTTGTGAACGCCCCCATGGTCCACTGGCCCGAGGTTATGGTGAGCTACGACTCCACCGACAAGATCCTGTTCTCCGCCGACGCCTTCGGCACCTTCGGTGCTCTGAACGGGGTGCTGTTCGCCGACGAGGTGAACTTTGACCGGGACTGGCTGGACGAGGCCCGCCGGTACTACACCAACATCGTGGGCAAGTACGGCCCCCAGGTCCAGGCCCTGCTGAAGAAGGCCGCCGGCCTGGACATCCAGATGATCTGCCCCCTCCACGGCCCCGTGTGGCGCAAGGATCTGGGCTATATCCTGGACAAGTATGCCAAGTGGGCCGCCTATGAGCCCGAGGTGCAGGGCGTGCTCATCGCCTTCGCCTCTGTCTACGGCGGCACGGAGACGGCGGCCAATATTCTGGCCTGCCGCCTGGCCGAGCTGGGGGTCCCCGTGGAGATGTACGACGTGTCGGTCACCCACTACTCCTATGTGCTGTCCGACGCCTTCAAGTACAGCCACATCGTCTTCGCCTCCACCACCTACAACAACGGCATCTTCGTCTCCATGGAGAACCTGCTCCACGACATCGCCCACCACGCCCTGAAAAACCGGAAGGTGGCCCTGATCCAGAACGGCTCCTGGGCCCCCGCCAGCGGCAAGCTCATGAGCGAGATCCTCTGCGGCATGAAGGATATGGAGATTCTGGAGGCCCCTGTCACCCTCAAGTCCACCCTGGCGCCCGGCCAGGACCAGGAGCTGGAGGCCCTGGCCAAGGTGCTGGCCGCCTCGGTCAAGGGTGAGGCGGTGGAGCCCGAGGCGGAGGAACCCGCCCCGGCCAAGCCCCGCGGCTTTGTGTGCAAAATCTGCGGCTTTGTGTACGAGTCCGACACCCTGCCCGAGGATTTCACCTGCCCCATCTGCCGCCGCCCCGCCAGCGACTTTGAGCCGCTGACCTGATTGATCTGCCCAAACCAGCCCATGGCTGTTTGGCGGGCGCGGCCGCCCTGCGGACCGCCCCGATATAATTTGAATGAAAGCAGGTATCGTAACATGAAGAAATACGTCTGTGATCTGTGCGGCTATATCTACGACGAGGCCGCCGGCGACCCCGATAACGGCGTGGCCCCCGGCACCAAATGGGAGGACCTGCCCGAGGATTGGGTGTGCCCCCTGTGCGGCGCGGACAAGAGCCAGTTTTCTGAGCAGTAATGAATCAGGAGCCCGGGACAACTGTCCCGGGCTCCTCAGCTTGTCGAAAAACCTCTGTTCAGACGAATCCGCCCGAGTGTTGGCGGGGGAGCTCGAGGGGGCGGCAGCCCGCCTCAAGTGGGATCGAATGCCCTGAATGCCTTGCATGGCAAGGCGTTCAGCGAGCGCAGCGAGGACTTTTCCGCCGCACAGCGGCGGGAAAGTAACGGCATTTTTGCAGGCTGTCGGAAAAGTCCTTAGACTTTTTTGACAGCCTGAGGAGCCCGGGGCGGCTGCCCCGGGCTCCTTCTTTTATATATACAAGCTCTGTTTCCCTTGGTACCCAGTCGATTTGCTTTAGGGAGCCAGGACCTGATTGCTGCGCTTCATCTTTCCGCCCTTAGGCAGGGACACATTTCTGGTGTGGCGGATCTCCTCCCACACGGTGGTCTTTTTAAAGATGCAGCCCACCGTGAGGACCACCCAGCTGAGCAGGAAAAACCAGTACACCGCCAGAGCGGGCAGCAGCCGCCGGTCCCATTTGTTCTCCACCGTAATCACCAGCACCGCCGACAAAGTGGCTCCCAGCACGGTAATCAGCAGATTGCCCGCGATGTACCCCAGACACAGCAGCAGGGAGAAGTGCCCCGGATGGACGAAACCGGCCGCCAGGGCGGTCACCGCCATGCTCACCAGGGCGGCCGCCTGATAGGCGGGGATCAGCATGGTGGCCCCCATGTCCAGAGGCTGGACGGCGGGGTGCTCCGCCAGGCTCCGGCCCAGCACCGGCAGCCACTCCCCCGCGATCTGGAGGGTGCCGCTGGTCCAGCGGCGGCGCTGCTTGATGGACTCCCGGAAGGTGAGGGGCTGCTCGTCATAGGTCACCGCCTTGGGCACCCAGGCGATGGGCACTCCGGCCAGGGCACACTGGGCGGACATCTCCAGGTCCTCGCTGATGCTCTGGGTGCACCAGCCGCCCATCTTGTCAAAGGCGGCGGCGGACACCATGAATCCGGTGCCTCCCAGCATGGCCGACATGCCCAGCCCCGCCTTGCCCTGGTTGTGGAACCGGTCCATCATCCAATAGTAGATGGAGTAGCAGCCGGAGATGGCGCTGTCAAAGGGGTTCTTGCTGTCCCGGTAGCCCTGGGCCGCCCGGGCCCCCGCCCGGTAGGCGTTGTTCATCTCCCGCAGGAACCGGGGATCGGCCACATTATCCGCATCAAAGACGCAGAAGGCGTCGTACCCCTTGTCCCGCAGCTGCCGGTAGGCAAAGCGCATCACATCTCCCTTGCACTTCACGGGGACGGTGCACTCCATGACATTGGCCCCGAAATCCCGGGCGGCCTGGGCGGTGTGGTCGGTACAGTTGTTGGGGATGACCCAGATGTCGTACAGCTCCCGAGGATAATCCTGGGCCAGCAGGCTGTTGATCAGATTGCCGATCACCAGTTCCTCATTCCGGGCGGCCACCAGAATCGCAAAGCGGGTGCTGGCCGGGTGCCGGCCATAGTCCATAGGCTTGCGCCAGGACATGAGGGCGGTCACCAGATAATAGCCGCCCCACAGGGTCATGCCCGCTCCCACCAGAGCCGCCGCTCCCATCCACAAATATGCCATCCACGCCATATGGGCTCCCTCCTTCTCTCTTTGTGTTCCCAGTGTACCAGAGAAATGTTAAGGTTCTGCCACAAACTTTATTAAGTTTTTTTGAAAATTTTTTAAGGTTTCCAAAAGGGCATCCCTGCTTTGAATTTACAGCTTGTTTATTTGACTAAATTACAACATTTTGCTATACTGTATTTGTACACTTTCGACCGAACCACAGGTTGACCCGCCCGCGTGGGCCGGAATACCGGCGTCCGGGCCTGTCAACGCGACGTTTTAAGGAGGTGCCCTGTTGCTTCGTTTTGAACACGTATCGCTGTCTTACGGCAGCCAGAAGATTCTGGACGACCTGTCCTTCGAGATCCAGGAGGGCCAGATGGCTGTCCTGATCGGGCCGTCCGGCTGCGGTAAGACCACCACGCTGAAGATGATCAACCGCCTCATCGAGCCCTCGGCGGGCAAGATCTACCTCAACGAGGAGGACATCACCGCCAAGGACAAGGTGGAGCTGCGCCGCCATATTGGCTATGTGATCCAGCAGATCGGCCTGTTTCCCAACATGACGGTTGCCCAGAATATCTGCGTGGTGCCCACCCTGCTGAAATACAGCAAGGAGGAGTGTGACAAGATCGTCCACTCTCTGCTGGAGTTGGTCAACATGCCCTATGAGCAGTACGCCCACAAGTACCCCTCTGAGATGTCCGGCGGACAGCAGCAGCGCATCGGCATCCTGCGGGCCCTGGCGGCCTCACCCCCCATCGTACTCATGGACGAGCCCTTCTCCGCCCTGGACCCCATGACCCGCCGGTCCCTCCAGCAGGAGGTGCGCTCTCTCCAGCAGAAGCTGAACAAGACCTTCGTCTTTGTCACCCACGACATGGAGGAGGCTCTGGATCTGGCCGACGTCATCATCTTTATGGACCACGGAAAGATCGTCCAGATGGCGCCCCCGGAGGAGATGCTGGCCCACCCCGCCAGCGGCCAGATCCAGGATTTCCTCGGCAAATTCATCGACACCCATGCCCAGAAGGAGCTCACCGCCGCCGACTTCATGCGCCCCGGCGTGTCCACGGTCTCGGCCACCCGAGGGGTCAATGAGTGCGTCAGCAAGATGCAGCGGCGCAACGTGGATACCCTCATTGTAGTGGACGACCAGGACCGCTACCAGGGAACAGTGTCCATCGCGGACATCCGTCTCACCGGCCACGTGGTCAAGACCATCGAGCCCCTCATCCGCTGCAACACCCCCACCGTCCACACCGGCGACAGCGCCAAGGACTGCTTTGACCTGCTCATCTCCAGCGGCGCCCCCTATCTCATTGTTCTGGACGAGGAGGAGAAGGTGGACGGCCTCATCACCAAGACCAGCATGACCTCCGCCATGGCGGAACAGCTCTGGGGGTGAGACGTTTTGACGATTCAAGATCTTCCCGCCAAATTAGTACAGCATCTCTTTTTCACCCTGGTCCCCGTGGCCATCGGTTTCCTGCTTGGGGTGCTCATCGGCATCCTGCTGTCCCGGAAGCCCAAGCTCTCCGGCATTGTCCTGCCCATCCTCTCGGTGTTCAACACCATCCCCGGCATCGTCTTTATCGGACTGCTGGTGCTGGTGTGGGGGGCCCAGTCGGCGACGGTGCTGGTGGCTCTGGGGGTGTACGCCACCTTCCCGGTGCTGAAAAACACCTACGCGGGGCTGGTATCGGTGGACCCGCAGTATATTGAAGCCGCCAAGGGCTGCGGCATGAACGCCATACAGAGCCTGACCCAGGTGGAGCTCCCCCTGGCCATGCCCACCATCATCGGCGGGCTGCGCATGTCCACCGTCTACACCGTCAGCTGGGCCGTGCTGGCCTCCATGATCGGGGGCGGCGGCCTGGGTGATTTCATCTATGCCGGTCTAAGCTCGGACAACAGCGAGCTCATCCTCATGGGAGCGATTCCGGCTGCGCTGCTGGCCTTTGTGCTGGGCTCCCTGGTGGACGCCCTTCAGCGAAAAGTGGTTCCCAAGGGAATCCGGAGGGGAGGGAGCGCCGCATGACTTTCACCATGATTCTGGAGCACATGTCCCTGGTGGTGGCCGCTCTCCTCTTCGCGATTCTGGCCGGCATTCCCCTGGGCATCATCTGTTACTTCTATCCCTCCACCCGCAAGGTGATCCTCCGGGTGGTGGACCTGATCCAGACCACCCCCGCCCTGGCCCTGCTGGGCATCATCATGGTCATCATGAACCCGGGCAAACCCACGGTCATCGTGGGCCTGGCCCTCTACTCCCTGCTGCCCATTGTGCGCAACACCTGTCTGGGACTGGATCAGGTGCCGGAGCACCTGATTGAGGCGGGCAAAGGGATGGGCATGACCCGGATGTACCGCCTGATCCATGTGGAGATTCCCATTGCCGCCCCCATCATCTTCACCGGCATCCGCATCGCCACCGTCACCGCCATCGGGACCGCGGTGTTCGCCTCCTTCGTGGGCGGCGGCGGGCTGGGCAGCGTCATCACCACCGGCATCCGCCAGGAGGACATGACAGCCATCCTGGGCGGCACCGGGGTGCTGATGGCCGCCGCCCTGATCCTGGACCTGCTCATGGGGCTGGCCGAGCGGTACCTGAACAGCCGGAGCAGCCAGCGCTCCAAGGGCAGCCGGTACGCCGCCCGGGGTGCGGCCGTCCTCTCTGCCGCCGCCGCGGTGGTGCTGTGCGTCTACGCCTTCCTGCCCAAGAGCACTGAGGGCCTGCTCCTCTATGAGGGGCAGTATTCCGAAATAAAGCTGGTCAACAGCATGATCAAGCAGCTGGTGGAGGACCGCCACGACCTCACCGTCACCATCCAGGACGAGATGACCGCGGTGAACAACTTTAACGCCATGACGGGAGACGGCCACACCTGTGACCTGATGTACACCTGGGACGGCACCCTCTTGACGACGATTATGGGGCTGGACACCACCGACATCCCGGATGGGCAGACCCTTTACGACTTTGTCAATGAGAAGATGAACGACGAGTACGATATGCACATGCTGGGCAAAATCGGCGTCAACAACACCTATATCCTGGGCGTCACCCAGGAGGTGGTGGACACCTACAACCCCAAGACCATCAGCGACCTGGTCCCCATCGCCGGGGAGCTGCGCTTCGGCGCCGAGCAGGACTTCTTCACCGACGCGGGCAATATGAAGTTCGGCCCCATGGCGGAGGCCTACGGCCTGGAGTTTGCCGAGGTCAAGCCGGTGGACATTATGATGAAATACACCCTGGTGGAGCAGGGGGCCTACGATGTCATGGTAGTCTACGCCACCGACGGTCTGAACAAGCGGGCCAACCTGACCCTGCTGGAGGACGATCAGCACTTCTTCCCCGACTACTACGGCACCATCCTGGTGCGCAACGACGTGTTTGAGCGCTTCGCCGATCAGGCCCCCGGCCTGGAGGACACCCTGAAGCTCCTCAACAACCAGTTCACCGACGAGATGATGAGCGAGCTCACCTACTACGTGGACGTGGAGGGCCGGGATGTGGACGATGTGGCCCATGAGTTCCTGGTCAGCGCCGGGCTTCTGGAGGAGTAACCGCTTGATTTTGTCACATTGATTCCTGTAATAGGTACAAGACAGCCGCCTGGGGCTTCCCGGGCGGCTGGCTTTCACTTTTTTCGAGAGGGATTTCGCCGCCCCGGCGGCGACCTACTTTGCCCGTGGCGGCAAAGTAGGCAA
>ERZ1643249.4565-NODE-4565-length-11493-cov-4.789561_pt1 | contig 11493 bp, 10 predicted proteins | sample MGYA00579263_ERZ1643249 | MGnify/ENA primary metagenome ERZ1643249 (study PRJEB29033, sample SAMEA4952264) | chicken gut metagenome | biome: Broiler Chicken; feature: Gastrointestinal Tract; material: Caecum | place: Ireland | collected 2018 | study: Broiler...
CTCCCGGGCATTGTGCTCGGAGATCTTCTGCCCTGTCTGATGATGGAATTCTAGGGCGCGGATCACCCGCTTGACATTGTGCGGATGAATCTGCGCTGCAGCTTCCGGATCGATCTCTTTCAGAAGACCGTGGAGATACTCCGCTCCCTTCTGTGCGGCAGTCTGCTCCAGCTGCTCTCTGTAAGACATATCATCGTTATTTTCGGTAAAATCAATATCATATAAAAGCGCCTGGATATAGAACCCGGTGCCGCCCACGACAATGGGAATCTTCCCTCTGCTGTAGATCGTCCGGACGGCCTCCTTTGCCATTTCCTGAAAGCGCACGACACTGAACGGCTCTTCCGGTTCCAGCACATCCACAAGATAATGCGGGACCCCCTGCATTTCTTCCGTGGTAATCTTGGCTGAGCCGATGTCCATATGCCGGTATACCTGCATGGAGTCGGCGGAAATGATCTCCCCGCCGATGGCTTTGGCAAGTCCGATGGAGGCGGCAGTCTTTCCCACCGCTGTCGGTCCGGTGAGTATGATAAGCGGTCTTTTCTTCATAGCTATACGATCCTTTTGAATTTTTTTTCAAGCTCTCTTCGCGTCATGGCAATGATCGTAGGACGGCCATGAGGGCAGTGATACGGGTTGTCCAGCGTGAGGAGTTCTCCGATCAGCGCATCTACTTCCTGAGCTGATAATCGGTTGTTGCCCTTGACGGCAGCCTTGCACGACATGGATGCCACCTTCTCGTCGATCAGCTCAGGAGTCATGGAAGTTGTAAGTCCGTCCGCAAGGTCATCGATCATCTCCATGAGCAGGTCCTTTTTCGCAATACTGAACAGATTGTCCGGCACTGCTCTGACTGCATATTCTTCCCCGCCGAAAGGTTCGATCTCGAATCCGATGCGGGTAAAGCGGTCAATGTTTTCATTCAGGAGCTGTGACTCCTGCATGGAAAGTGTGAGGATGATTGGCGGGCTCAGATACTGGGAAGTGAACTCCCGTGTCTTCATACTTCGCAGCGTTCTCTCATAGAGCACTCTTTCGTGTGCTGCATGCTGGTCAATGATGTAGAGACTGTCGTGAAATTCTACCAGCCAGTAAGTGTCGAACACCTGGCCGATCAGCTTATATTCTGCTTTGATTTCCCGCTTCAGGAAGTTCTCTTCAAACAGGTCCAGCTGCTTTGGCTTTTCTTCTGATATTGGCTGTTCAGCAGCTGCCGAGGCAGCGCTCGAAGCGGCTGCTGGTGCAGATGGATCGGAGATTGCTCCACAGGTTTCTTTTTTTCCTGCGTCAGGAACTGTCTGTCCATCCTGAGCTGCCTGCCGTGCTGACTCCTGGATCCTCTGAGACTGTACTTCCGGCCGGAAGATGCCGTCCTTTTTCGATACTTCCGCTGATGAAGAACGGTTGTGGTAGGCAAGGACACGCTCCCTCATTTTTCGGATGAAGTAATCTTCGTCTTTCACCTCCGGTTCTGCCGGCTTCTTCATTTCCGGTCCGGGACTGCCGTAAGGCGTGCGCTCCTCCTGAACACATCCTGCCGGCGCAGTGGCTGTATCCTGTACATAACCTGCGGCAGGAATATCTGTTTTCTGTTCAGAACCTGCGGCGGATGGTTCGGCTTCCGCCTGCTGTGAGGACGGCTTTCCGGCAGTCTTCGGCTTCAGCAGGAAGGGGCTTCCCTCCGTTCTTCGTGAGGAGACCGGGTCCGGCACTTCCGCTTTCGGGATCAGCTCCGGCTCCAGAAGAGTCCGGTGCACGCCCTCATAGACTGTGTTGTACACCTCCTGCTGTTTCTGGAACCGCAGTTCCATCTTCGTCGGATGAACGTTGACGTCAATCTCCTCCCCATTGATATGAAAGTGGATCACGGCAAAAGGAAACTTATGCTGCATGAGGAAATCCCGGTAGGCGTCCTCAAGAGATTTTGAGATCATTGGGCTTTTCACGTATCTGCCGTTCACAAAGAAATTTTCAAAGTTCCGGTTGCCTCGGGTGATGACCGGTTTTCCCAGATATCCGGTCATCTTAAGTCCGCCTTTTTCGAAATCCATCTCCAGCAGATTGGCAGCTACGTCTCTTCCATAGACATTATAGATCACATCCTTGAGCTTCCCGTTTCCGGAAGTGCGGAGCTTCTCCTGACCGTTATTGACGAACTGGAACGCCACTTCCGGATGGGACAGGGCAAGCCGCATGAGCAGGTCCTGCACATGTCCTGCTTCAGTCATGGGCGTCTTCAGAAACTTTCTTCTGGCCGGCACATTATAGAAAAGCTGCCGCACCAGGAATGTCGTTCCGTTGGGCGCGCCTGTCTCTTCAAGGGATACTTCCTTTCCGCCCTCGATGACATATCTTGTCCCGAATTCCTGGTCCTGGGGTTTGGTGATCAGTTCTGTTCTCGTCACGGCTGCAATACTGGAAAGCGCTTCGCCGCGGAAACCAAGGGACGAAATATGGGCCAGATCTTCCACACTCTGTATCTTGCTCGTAGAGTGACGTAAAAAAGCGCTCCGCACTTCATCCATGGGGATTCCGCAGCCATTATCCATGATCCTGATGAATGAGATCCCGCCGTCCTTGATCTCCACTGTCACAGATGTGGCTCCGGCGTCAATGGCATTTTCCACTAATTCCTTTACGATAGATGCCGGGCGTTCGATCACTTCGCCTGCGGCGATCTTGTCTATTGTAACCTGATCCAATACCTGAATATGAGGCATAGTCTTCTCCTTCTATCCTGTTGTTACCATCTGTTTTTCAGTTTATTCTGAAGGCGGTAGATCGTGTTGAGGGCGTCGATCGGGGTGAGGTTCCCCACGTCGATATTTTTCAGTTCTTCCAGGACGTCATCATCCTTCACTGTATCGAAGAGGGACATCTGGGCCATATCCACCTCATCATATTTCTTTACTTTCGGACGCTTTTTCGACGTCCGCTCCCTCTCTGCAATCTCGCTGACCTTGGATGTGATATCCTGATCGCTCAGTTCCTGCACGATCTCTTTCGCCCGGTTGATCACCAGGTCCGGTACACCTGCAAGCTTTGCGACCTGAATTCCATAACTCTTGTCAGCGCCGCCTTTTACGATCTTTCTGAGGAAGACGATATCGTCGCCTTTCTCTTTTACTGCAATGCAGTAGTTGTTCACATTATCGATCTTTCCCTCCAGCTCGGTCAGTTCGTGATAATGAGTGGCAAACAGTGTCTTCGCTCCCAGGAGTCTGCTGTCGCTGATATACTCGACTACTGCCCATGCGATAGAGAGTCCGTCGAATGTGCTCGTCCCCCTTCCGATCTCATCCAGAATCAGAAGGCTCTTTGATGTCGCATTTCTTAAAATATTGGCGACCTCTGTCATCTCCACCATGAAGGTGCTCTGTCCGGATGCAAGGTCGTCCGACGCGCCGACCCGGGTGAAGATACGGTCTGACAGGCAGATGTTAGCGCTCGCCGCCGGGACAAAGGAACCGATCTGCGCCATCAGTGCGATCAGCGCGGTCTGGCGCATGTAGGTCGATTTTCCCGCCATGTTCGGCCCGGTGATGATGGAGATCCGGTGCTTCTTGTCATCCAGATAAGTGTCGTTGGAGATGAACATGTCGTTCGGTATCATCCGCTCCACGACAGGATGACGGCCCTCCTTGATATCAATGATCCCTTTTTCATTGATCTTCGGGCGCACATAATTGTTCCGCTCCGCCACAAGGGCAAGGGAGGTGAATACGTCCAGAGCTGCCACTGCCTTCGCCGTCTGCTGGATCCTCACAACTTCTGCGGCGATTGTATCCCTCACTTCGCAGTACAGATCATACTCCAGTGCATAGAGCTTATCTTCCGCTCCGAGGATCATGTCCTCCAGCTCCTTGAGCTCAGGAGTGATATACCGCTCAGCATTTGCCAGCGTCTGCTTGCGGGTATAATATTCAGGCACAAGATCCTTATAAGAATTAGTGACTTCCAGATAATATCCAAATACCTTGTTGTATTTGATCCTGAGATTCTTGATCCCGGTCTTCTCCCGCTCGTCATTCTCCAGTTTTGCCAGCCAGTCCTTGCCGTCGGACTTGGCGCGGCGGAGCTTATCCACCTCTTCGTTATATCCATCCCGGATAATATTTCCCTCTTTCATGGCGAGAGGCGGCTCGTCCTGGATCGCCTTCTGCACCAGTTCGCAGAGGTCTGAAAGGGAATCCATGTCCTGATAGATATTCTGCAAAAGCTCCGACTGCATCTCTTCCAGAATATACCGGATCGGAGGCAGCATCTCCAGAGAGCTCTTAAATGCGATCAGATCCCGGGGATTGGCGGAGCCGTAGGTGATCCGGGTGATCAGACGCTCCAGGTCATAGACCGGGGCAAGGTACTCCCGGATTTCTTCCCGGGAGATGGCCTGGTTCTTCAGTTCTTCCACAGCGTCGAGCCGGAGCAGGATCTCTTTCTTATCGATCAACGGCTGCTCCACATATTTACGGAGTGTTCTCGCACCCATGGCTGTCCTCGTCTTGTCAAGAACCCAGAGAAGGGAGCCCCTCTTCTGCTTTTCGCGCAGGGTCTCGCACAGCTCCAGGTTCCGCCTTGTGGCACTGTCCAGCATCATGTATTTTCCTGCCGCATAGGGGGTGATATGGGTCAGGTTGGACAGAGAATTTTTCTGTGTCTCGAGCAGGTACTGAAGGAGCGCGCCGGCGCTGATGATGCCGCAGTCGTAGTCGGCAAGCCCAAGTCCCGCAAAGGAAGACACTTTGAAGTGTTCCAGCAGTTTCTCCCGGCAGATGGCATCATCAAAATACCAGGCGTCCAGGGAAAAAATCGTGATTCCCAGCCGGTCCCTGAGATCGTCAAGATCCATTCCGCTCATGTAGAACGCTTCATTGCAGATGATCTCTGAGGGCATGAACTTGTAGATCTCATCCATCAGCTTGGCGCTGTCCGGAAGCTCTGTGACAAAGTAGTCTCCTGTCGTGATATCTGCGATGGACACTCCGTAGCGGTCCGCTATGTACACGATACACATGATATAATTGTTCTTCGTCTCATCCAGCGCCTGAGTATCGAGATTTGTACCCGGCGTGACGATGCGGACGACCTCGCGTTTTACGATCCCTTTCGCCAGCTTCGGGTCTTCCATCTGCTCGCAGATCGCGACCTTATATCCTTTGGAGACGAGCTTGTTCAGATATCCTTCCACAGCATGATAAGGGACACCGCACATGGGTGCCCTCTCCTCCTGACCACAGTTCTTGCCGGTCAGCGTGATCTCCAGTTCCCGGGACGCGGTCAGCGCGTCGTCGAAGAACATCTCGTAGAAATCTCCTAATCTATAGAACAGAATGCAGTCCTGATACTGGGACTTTGTCTCCATATACTGCTTCATCATTGGGGTTAATTCAGCCACATTCTTACTCCTTTGTATTGTAAAAATTATTATGTTCCGATGAAAAGGTAAAAACCCTTTTCGGATTAGTATACCATTTTTAAAAATTCAGTTCAATATCAGAAATCATGAAAACCATTCTCAAATTCAAAGCACATGAAAATGGGGTGCTTCCTCTCCGTACAGGAAGTGAAGGAGCCATCCGCTCAGCAGGATGCCCACGGCACAGAGTCCGGAAAAAATAATGGCGAAGGGCAGGCAGATCTGTCCCATCAGCTGGAACGGAAGACCGGTATAGTCCCACACATTCCAGTGCAGGAACTTATTGACGATGATCCCGGTCGTGAACTCGCACGCGGTCACAAAGATCACGCACCATCCCACCTGCTTCCAGAGCGGCGCACGCCAGTGTGTCCATTTCCCCTGCTGGGCACAGAACACCAGGCAGAACCCTCCCAGAACAAACATGGACCAGTGGGAAAATCCGCGGAAAAACAGCTCAAATGTATAGTAAATCGCTCCTCCCATGGTCCACAGCAGTAAGTATTCACTCAGTTTCTTCACAAAACTTCCTCTCCTGTCGTATCGATTCCCGCAGGATTATCTGTCTCCCTGCGGTAAAAACGCCGGCATGCCGCCGGCGTTCAAGGATAGTTTACTCAGTTTGTGATTGTTCTATACTACACGATTTCTCCGATATAGTAAAAGCCTCTGCACTCGTCGAGCCTGACATTGACCAGCTTCCCGATCAGCGATTCATCGCCGGGGAAATGGACGAGAAGATTGTTGCTCATGCGTCCTGTCATGAGATGTTCGTCATGATCATTCCTGCACTCTACGAGGACTTCCTGAACAGTTCCCTGATGGACTGCGCAGACCTCAGCGGAGATCTTCTGTACTTCAGCCAGAAGACGGTTGAAACGGTCTTTTACTACGTCCTCCGGAACCTGATCTTCCATCACGGCGGCGGGGGTTCCGCTCCTCTTGGAGTAGATGAAAGTAAACGCGCTGTCATAGCGCACCTTTCTGACCACATCCAGCGTCTCCTGGAAGTCTTCCTCGGTCTCCCCCGGGAATCCTACGATGATATCCGTGGTAAGTGAGATGTCAGGAACAGCTGCCTTGATCTTATCTACAAGAGCAAGATACTGCTCCTTTGTATACCGGCGGTTCATCTTCTGAAGGATGTGGCTGCTGCCGGACTGCACAGGAAGATGAAGATGCCTGCATATTTTCTTTGAACGGCGCATGACCTCGATCAGCTCGTCGGAAAGATCCTTCGGATGAGAGGTCATGAAACGGATCCGCTCCAGACCGTCGATTTTCTCCACCTCTTCCAGGAGCTGTGCGAATGTCATGGGCTCCGGAAGTGTCTTTCCGTAGGAGTTGACGTTCTGTCCCAGGAGCATGACCTCCACCACGCCGTCTGCGACAAGACGCTCGATCTCACGGATGATCGCCTTCGGATCACGGCTTCGCTCTCGCCCGCGCACATAGGGCACGATGCAGTAGCTGCAGAAGTTATTGCAGCCGAACATGATGTTTACTCCGGACTTGAACGGATATTTCCTCTCCACAGGAAGATCCTCCACGATCTTGTCTGTGTCCTTCCAGATATCGATGACCATCCTGCCTGACTCCATGCGGGTTGCCAGAAGCTCTGCGAACTTATAGATATTGTGCGTTCCGAAGATCAGGTCAACGAAACGGTAGCTTGTCTTTAACTTTTCCACGACATGGGGTTCCTGCATCATACAGCCGCAGAGTGCGATCATCATATGCGGCTTCTTCTTCTTGATCCGCCCGAGCTGCCCCAGCCGTCCGTAGACTCTCTGGTTCGCGTTCTCGCGCACAGTACATGTGTTGTAGATAACAAAATCCGCCTTTTCCTCGTCCGGCTCCTCGACGTACCCGATCCGCTCCAGGATGCCGGTAAGCTTCTCGGAATCGCGGGCGTTCATCTGGCACCCGAATGTGGTGACGCAGAAGGTGAGCGGGCGGCCTGCCTCAGCTGACATCCGGGCCAGGTGCTGCTTTGCTTTTTCCATGTAATAGTACTGCCGCTCCGGTTCTGCTGATGGTGGGGTATCGGGAATGCTGTTTGTTGAAGCTGTCTGTATATTTTCAATTGACATTTTTCTGCTCGCTTTCTTATTAACCGTTGTTTTTACATAATTTCATATAAACTAATGTCTGTATTCTGAATCCGGCTGTCTTCGGATTCAGACAAACTGATTCCTTGCCTTATCATATTCATAATCGATCATCTTCAGCTTATCCGTGATCTCCTTCTGATCCGCCTGCATATCCTCGCACAGCGCCTCAAGACTCGGATAGAAGTCCCTGAGCTTTGTGTTGACGACGCTTAAGAGGATCACGGGATCTCCCGGGAGTCCTGTATACATTGTATCATCTCCTTTTCTGTAAAAATGATATCCGGACGGATGTCGTACGGCCCGGACGGTATGCGCTCAGCGATCTGGACGGAAAAAGCGATCGCCGCCCGTCCCGCCTGAGGGTGAGAGGCAAGATATGTATCGTAGAAGCCGCCGCCGTATCCGAGGCGGTTCCCCATCCGGTCGAAGGCGGCTCCGGGCAGGATGATCAGCGCGTCTTTCGCGGGCACGGCTTCTGTCCCCGCTCTGCCTTCCGGCTCCGGGATCCCCCTGTATCCGGGGGAAAGTTCCTCCATGCTGCTGATATAGTAGAATTCCATCCTGCGCTCGCCGGTCACTTTCGGAACCGCTGTTCTCTTTCCGAGACGGAGAGATTCCGCGATGATCCGGGAGGTATCCGCTTCGCTTCCGTAAGAGGCATAGCAGAAGATCTCCCGCGCCGCCTGATAAAGGGCACAGGAAAAGAGCCGCTGTGCGATCCCGGCTTCTGCATGCTGTCTTATGCCGGGAGGCAGAGCCGCTCTTTCCTTCAGCTTAATCCGCCTAATTTCCTTTTTTGCTGCTTCCGTATTTTTCACCGAGATTCACAACCGTTCCGTCTTTTTCTTCAATATCAATATTATTGAGCTGGCTGCGCAGATTGCGTCTGACCAGTTCCAGATATTCCTGACGGAGGATCTTCTGTTCCTTCCGCTCTGCGTCCGTCAGTCCCTCCGCCTTTGACTTTCTGTATAATTCATTGATACGGTCTATCTTCTGTTTTTCCATTTAATAACACTCTTTCCTTTCAAAAGCTATACCGCATTATACACTATTCCGCAGGATTCGTCCAGAGCCTTGTCAGCTTGAATAGTTTTCAAGGAAAGCATACAATTCTTCGGCAGTCTCAACATATTTTCCCTTTATGATCTCCTGCTGTATTTCTTCCGGAAGGTCTGTGAGAGGAATTTCGGTAAGCTCATAGATCGTTGTTTTATCACTCAGATATACAGCCACATATCCGTGAAGTCCACACAGATAATATCCATCCTCCTGAACCGCATCTCCTTCCGTGGAAATACTCTCTGTCGTCGGTACTTCCTCTTCCGCCCTTGCCTCCTGCCTGTCCATCACATGGCGGTAGCTGATCTGATAGCCCGCAGTGAGCAGTACAACGGCGAGCAGAAGGACAGAAAAAAAGCCAATCACGTATTTTGTCTTCATGAGGAATCCCCTCCTTTTTCAATACAGTATTGGCTTTTTTCGATATTTTATTCAGCTTCTGCCTTCGCCTCTGGAAGGAGATGCAGTTTTTTACAGTATTTCAGAAGTCTGACACCCATCGGAAGATCCTTGATATCCTCTTCTGAAAGTGTCCCCAGCCGAAGGACCGCCACGATATACACTGCCATAGCGACAAGAATAGACAGTACTGCCGGAATGAATCTTCCGCCGATCACCAGGGCAAGCAGAGAGTGCACTCCGAAGGTGACGATTCCCATGACCGCCGCGGCGATAAACGGTTTTACAAACGTATGTATGACGTCGATCCGGTATCCGCTGACTTTCCTGATCTTGATCTGGTTCAGGATACACATGCACAGGGAGAAGACGATATTTCCTCCAACCAGCGCATAGACGTTCATGCGGAAGACCGTCATCATGATACAGAACGCTGCCAGATGTACGACGAGGGAGATGCCCGCGTTCTTTGCCGGCGCTGTCATACGGTTAAGGCCGTGCAGGATAGAGTTGGACACGGATGACAGTCCGTAAAGCACGACCACGATAGAACCCATCATGAGCAGCTGAGCCGGAGTGGCGCTGTCGTCGTTGTAAAGCAGCACCATGATCGGTGACGCCAGGACAAAGTAACCTACGCAGCTCGGGATCGCGATGAGCATGGTGAGACGCAGCGTCTGGTTGATCTTATCGTTGACCTGCTGCTTCGTTCCATTTGCGACCGCGGCCGTCAGGCTCGGGACGACAGAGGCTCCGAGGGCATTCGCGATCGCCATCGGAACATTGATCAGCGTGTCATATTTTCCGGTATAGATTCCCTGCAGGGCCATATACTCTTGTTCTACATACCCCTGGGAACTCATGATATGGTTAAATATCGTCAGGTCGATGATCTGATTGATATTATAGATCGCAGTGCTGAATACGATCGGGATCGCCGTGAAAAGAAGAGCTTTCAGAAGAGAAGAATAACTCTCCACTCTTTTCGTCCTGTCATGCTTCAGCTGCCTGCGGATACCTCCGCGGTACAGCCAGAGAACGAACAGGACAAAAAGAAGGCCCGCAAGAGAACCCATGACAGTTCCAAGTGTGCTTCCTGCCGCTCCGTATGCCGGTCCCAGCAGCTCTTCTCCGGACGCCTCGCCGGCCCGCGTACCGATGCCGATCAGAACGCTGGCGCCCACAATGCTTACGACCGCATTCACGACCTGCTCAAGGATCTGGGAGATCGCAGTCGGGACCATGGTGCCAAGCCCCTGGAAATATCCGCGGATGACCGCCATCACTGCCACGATCAGCAGTCCCGGGGCCAGCACCCGGAGTGCATACACACTCAGAGGGGAACGCATCGCATAAGTGGAGATCGCGCCTGCCCCGAAAAAGATCGCCAGTGAGATCACCAGTCCCACAGCCACTGCGAATGCCAGTGAACAGAGGAATACACGGAATGCGTTCCTTCTCTGCCGTACAGCCATCCTCGCTGAGACAAGCTTGGAAACCGCGGTAGGGAGACTGAACGATGAGAGCATCAGCGCGATCGCGTAGACCTGATAGGCATAGCCGTAAAATCCGTTTCCTTCATCGCCCAGTATATTGGTCAGCGGGATCCTGTACACGACGCCGATGATCTTTGTGAGGACCGCAGCCGCGGCCAGGATTGCTCCCTGCACAATATAATCATCTTTTTTAGATCCCGTTTTTGTATTCTTAGGTGTTTCAGCCATAAATGTCCTCCTTCAGCTGCAGCAGAGCCTGTCCTACCGCAGGATGTTTACCTTCTGCATGATCGCGCGCTGCCTTTCTTCCATCACAAGGCGCTCTTCCTCTTCCATATGGTCATAACCGAAGAGATGAAGCATGCTGTGCGCGATGAGAAATGCATATTCCCGTTTCGGGGAGTGCCCGTACTGTTCCGCCTGTGAGAGCACTTTGTCTTTCGAGATGACGATATCGCCCAGCATCAGTTCGCCCGATTCCGGATCGAAGAGATCATCGCTCTCTTCATCGATGCAGGAGAATTCTCCAGGCGTATCGTATTCCACCATCGGAAATGACAGTACATCCGTGGGGCGGTCGATCTGGCGGAATTCCAGGTTCATCTTATGGATCTCCTCGTCTGTGGTGAGGAGAAGGTTCACTTCCGCCTCATAGGGGCACTGTTCCAGCTCGAGCGCCGCCTCCACAACGAGCCGGGCCGTCTCTTCCACATTAAAAGGCAGGGTCACGCTGCCTTCTTCTTCGATAAAAATGTTCATGCTTTTCTCCTCCTGCCCTTTGATGCCGCAGACTTCTTCTCGTACTCTTCATATGCCTTGACGATTTTCTGTACAAGCGGATGACGGACCACATCCTTGCTTGTCAGCGTACAGATGCTGATATCCTCAAGTCCTTTTACAACTTTCACCGCGACGTCCAGCCCGGAGACAGCTCCCGCGGGAAGATCCTTCTGAGTGGAATCTCCGGTGATGACGACCTTGGATCCGAATCCGATCCTGGTGA
>ERZ1643249.4566-NODE-4566-length-11488-cov-24.326424_pt1 | contig 11488 bp, 10 predicted proteins | sample MGYA00579263_ERZ1643249 | MGnify/ENA primary metagenome ERZ1643249 (study PRJEB29033, sample SAMEA4952264) | chicken gut metagenome | biome: Broiler Chicken; feature: Gastrointestinal Tract; material: Caecum | place: Ireland | collected 2018 | study: Broiler...
TACATATCCATAAATTCTTCTACTTTCATTCGCCCATTTTGCAAATCGTTCCATTCCTTTAAAACATCTTTTTGACCATTGAACTTTTTAATAAATACTTCTGCCCTTGCATCTAGATACGTTTTCATATTGTAAAATTCAAAATAACCACCAGCATTATATCCCGTATATACGCGAAGCGATTCTGGTGTATCTTCTCTTTCTAATATTGTATCCTTTAATGCCTTTAAAGGTTCTTCGTCTACTGTGGTATAAACAATGTTTAAAATGGGAATGGATGCAAATAGTATCCAGATTGTGGCATAACGAATCCAAAACAAATTCGAATACGATACTTCCTTGTTCTCTTTTTTAAAATTATCTTTTAAAAAGTCAGCAAGTGGAAAAATACTGGAAATTAGAAAGAATTGAAACCCTTTCCAACTAGAAAATGCTAATATACTCGTTCCTAAATATAGTAAAAAGAATCTCGTTTTCATTTTCTTGTTCCGATTTAATAAGTAACACAGTGATACAAGTAAAACAGTACCGTAAAGTGCAATTCCCCAGAATGAGAAAATCTGTATTTGACGCATCTCGACAACCAGTTTGTTGATATAGTAATCGCCGTACGAATAGAAGATGTAGCTAATGGCATCCCATCCATACGGATTGATAAACGCAACTAAGATACTAACAATCGTTGCAATTACGAGCGGTTTTAGAGAGTATTTCCCTTTTTCCAAATGAAACCAATCTAGTTTCAAGTAGTATGGAATTAAAAAGATCAAAAACAAAAACCAACTCGATGAATGAAGATTGATGAGCGCTAGAGATAATATTGGTAAACCGATTAGGTACTTTGCATTTTTCTTGCGAATAAAAGACTCCAACAAATAAAACTCAATGACAAAAATCAAACAATCAAAAATTTGCGGTCGCGATGTTAAGAAAAATCTAGCGTATAGAACACCGAATATGACAGTTAATAAAACCGATAAACGAAAGCGATTCTCATCTAATAACTGACATAATTTATAGAATATATAGATAATTATTAAATAGATGCCAAATATAAGAAATGCGACACCTACTTTACCGAAGAGATCGAATACTTCATAAAATATGACATCTGTGAGCCATTGTTGTACGACTAACTCGAATCCTTCATGAATCGTAAATGGATCGATGCTTGGAAAACCGTGATTGATGATATAGCGACCCGTATTTAGTAAAAACCAACTATCGTTATCTAGTTTTCCAAAGCATTGAATACTTGCAAATATAATTGGTAATGCCAAGAATAAATAACAAACGAATTTGGATGGGTGATAATTTTTAAACCACTCTTTTATCTTCTTCATGTTGTTCCTCCATGTATTCTTTTTCCGTATTTACTTTCCAGATGTCTTCTTTCGTAAGTTGGTCTGGATGTTCGATATGACGAACTGCTTCGATTGCCGTTAACATCGAATGATCCATGTTGTTATATCGATGTTGGCCATTTCTGCCAATCTCATATAAATTTGGAATCGTATTTAAAAACGTTTGTAACTGGTCGATTTCACTATAAGTATCAAAGTATGCCGGATATGCTTTTGGAACTCTTTCGACGTGGTAACCTAGTACATCATCTTCCTTGATAATACCCATATCGCATAATTCGCGGACGGCAAAATTCTTTAATTCCCTATCCTTTTTGTTCCAAAAAGAATCATTTTCTGTACAGAAGTATTCTAATCCTAAAAAGTACGTTTTGGGGTTTTTTACTAAATAAGGAGACCAGTTGTTAAATACTTGAATACGGCCCATCTGAATTTTTGGTTCTTGCACATAAATCCATGTATCTTTTATTTTTGGTTGTGATTCAAAATGCACTTTTTTCACGAGAAGTCCAATTGTTAAGAAGTCACGATACGGTAAGCCGTTGGCAATTCTTTGAATGTTTTTTGGAACATCGTTCATTCCTGCAATCAAATCTTTTAAAGGCATCGATGAAATGAAGATATCTCCTGTCAATAAAATTTCTTTGCCATTTTGCAATGCTGTTATGCTTTTTACTTTCTTTCCTTGGCGATGAATTTTTGTTACCGTCGTATCAGAAAGAATCGTACCACCCGAGCGAATAATCTGTTTTTTCATGCATTCCCACATCTGACCCGGTCCATACTTCGGGTAATAGAACTTTTCAATCAAGGATGTCTCTGTATTCTTCTCCTTGATATGAAACGTCTTTTTCAGTGCCGATGAAATCACTTTCGTAATCGATAATCCTTTTACACGTTGACTTCCCCAATCCGCTGCTATAAGGTTTGGACTTCTTCCCCACAGTTTTTCGGTGTAGCCTTTGAAAAACATTTCATACAGTTTTTTGCCGAAGCGATTGATATAGAAATTTTCTAAATTCGTCTCTTTCTTCGGTAGAATTTTACTTTTGATGTAACTCATTCCTGCTACAAAAGTAGTTCCAATCCCTAAATTACGGATTGTTTTCATACTTAACGAAACTGGATAATCAAAAAATTTCTTATGATAATAAATGTGGGAAAGACGATTGCGAATCAAAAGAACATTTTTTTGACCTCGATTTCGTTTCTGCTCGATTGGTAAAATTTCTTGCCATAATTCATTAATTTCTTTCCTTTTCGTAAAGAATCGGTGACCTCCTAAATCCATGCGATTTCCAAGGTACGTTACCGTTTTGGCAATTCCTCCTACTTGACCATCTTTTTCTAGGATGATTACCTCGTATTTTTCTTTTTCTTTTAACAATTCGTATGCAGCAGTAAGCCCAGCGGGACCTGCACCGATGATTATTACTTTTTTCTTCATGTGAACTCCTATTATGAAACTTGCCAAACGATATCTTTTACGTAAGTTTCTACTACTGATTTATATTTTTGTAATGTTTCTTGATAATTTTCTAAAACTGTATCATCTAGATTCCGATACGGATACACTTTAAAGTTTCGTTTCTCTCCTTTGGTGCTCTTCGTGTATAACAGTTCTGCTTTGGGATTCGTTACTATATTTTCTTTGTTACCATCCGGATATATCGTAGAGGATAACGTAACGGCCATCATGAGACCGGTCAAACGGTCTTGTCCAACTTGATCAGAGATGAAGTTACCGAGTGAGTATATGACAAATGTCTTACCATCATTCAAGTACTCGACTGGTTCGATGACATGTGGGTGTGTTCCGATGATTAAGTTTACACCTAGGTCTGCTAATTCTTGCGCCATTTGGCGTTGGGATGTCGTTTCTTTTAAAGTGTATTCGGTTCCCCAATGAGCTGCGACGATGATAAAGTCCACTTCATCTTTTACTTGTTCGATATCTTTCTTAGCTTTTTCGTAAGAATAGATATTTGTCAAATACTCTTTTCCGGATGGTGGCAATAATCCATTTGTTACAGTCGTATAAGAGAAAAAGGCAAACTTGATTCCGTTTTTTTCATAGATTCGTTTTTGATTCCTATCTTCTAGTGAAGAATATTGGCCTGCTGTTATCATGTTTTTATCGTGCCAATAAGCAAGAGAATTTAGAACTCCTTGTTCACCTTTATCTAAAGTGTGATTGGTAGCTAGTGATGTCAGATCGAATCCGGCATCTAGGAAGGCGTCTCCTACTTCGTATGGTGAGTTAAACCTAGGATAACTAGAAAGACCTAGTTCGGTACCACCCAAAATTGTCTCCTGATTATAGTATGCTAAATCAAACGACTCTGTAATCGGTTTGACAAGCGATAACATGGGACGAAAATCATACGTTCCGTTTTGATAGGCATCTTTATAAACGGAACCGTGAATCAAAGCATCTCCTACCATCACGAGACTCAGTTCTCTATGTTCTGGTTTGGGAATATTCACTTCTAATTGAGATAAAGCAATCAAAGTATCCGGGCTATGAAACTCAAATGGATTTTTCGTAAACAATAAAATTCCTACAATTACAAAAACCAAAAAGATATCTATCCCAGTTAACACAAACCATTTCCTATTGTTCTTCTTTTTTCTCTTCACAACTTTTTTCATATAAAACTCCAACTTCTATATTCATTATAGCACATAAAAGATTGTATATTGAAACTAAAAAAAGCGATGTTATCGCTTATTTGTTTTTGAAATTTTGATACCATTCCGATACCTTTTCTAATGCTTTATCTTTCGTACTTGTTATGGAATCTTTGATTTCGTTCTTTTTTTCTTGAATAGCAGAATAATTTTCTTCGCCTAAACTTTCTTTAATTGATTCTAGGACATCATAATATGTTGTGCTGACAAAATCTTTTACAACTTGATACTTTTCACTAATTTTATCTTTATAATCAGGAGCGATTTCCATGATCCATCCATCGATCGTTTCTAAATTTTCTAATGTCACTTTTTTTCCTTCTTCTGTCAAATCATCAAATGTAACTCCATTTATTTCTTTATCATAAAAGATAAAATCTACTCCGGTGATAAAATATTCTTTTCCTTTTTCTTTTGCTTGTTCAACTTGTTCACTTTCTATTAACTCTTTAATTTCCTTCTTAGCTTGATCGAAGTAATCAAACTCTTCTGTATCTAATGTTTCTTCTTGGTTTTCCTGTTCCAAATTAGAGGAAGCTGTACTACTAGGAGTTGAGGAAATAGTTGAAGTACTATTTATCTGACTAGAACTGGATACAGAAAGATTTTCGTTTTCTTTACTGCACCCTACTAATACAAAACCGACAGCAAGTGTGGCAGCAATTTGTTTTAAATGAAGTGATAAATTTTGAAATTTCATGATAACCCTTCTTTCTTCTTGTTTATTATATCACACATATCTGACATTCCAAATTTTATTATCACTTTTGACTAATTCTTTTTATCTGCTTTTGCAATGTTTAAAATAATTCCCATGCTGGCAAGAGAGATTAAAAGACTACTTCCTCCGTATGACAGAAACGGCAATGTGACACCGGTTACAGGAATGAGACCTACTACGACCATCAAGTTCATAATCGCTTGAATGATGATTTGAAATATCATTCCGAACGAGAGATACTTTCCAAATTTATCGGGACAAGAAAGGGATATTTTTATGGCCGATGTTAAAATCGTTACAAAAAGACCTACGACAATCAATGCACCCATAAACCCGAATTCTTCGGCAATGATGGAAAAAATAAAATCGGTTTGAGGTTCCGGTAAATAAAAGTGTTTTTGACGGGAGTTTAAAAAGCCCATTCCTAAGAGTCCACCCGGACCGATGGCATAGAGAGACTGAATCATTTGAAACCCTGTTCCCAACGGATCTTGCCAGGGATTTAGGAAAGATAAGATACGGTCTAGACGATACGGAGCTTGAACAATGAGGGCTGTAATTCCTACGACACCGATGCCACCTAAACATAAAAAGAATTTCCAATTCACTCCTGCTACTAACATCATAGCAAGAATGGAAACGACGATGATCATACCGGTTCCAAAGTCCGGTTGTAACATGATTAAACCAAAAATCAAAAACAAGATAGCTAAGATTGGCAACACTCCTGTTTTGATGTTCTTGATGAATTTGTTGCTGTTTTCTAAATATTTACTGGTAAAAATAATCAGTGCTAGTTTGGCTGCCTCCGAAGGCTGTATTCCTAATGGACCGATTCCAAACCAGGAACGAGCCCCGTTTCGCACACTTCCAATACCAGGAATGAGCACTAAAATCAGTAAGATGATGGCAATTCCTAAAATCATATTCGATTTTTCTTTATACCAATGATAATCTATTTTACTCATGAGATGCATTAGTAGAAATCCGATTATCGCAAATATTGCCTGATTTTTTACATAGTGAAACGCATCTTGAAATTTGTACTCTGCCCAAATATAAGAACTCGAATAAATCATGATGAGTCCGAATAAAACAATGAGAACAACACTTACTACTAAGACTCTTTCTTTTTTCATAACTTCACCTTATTAAAGTATATTTTGAAAAACAAAAAAAAGACCTTGGGAGTCTTCTTAAAAATGTTTTTATTAGATTAACGCGAACGAGAAATCGTTTCTTTGATGGAAGATACCACACCAGTAACACGAAGAGCAGTCTGTAGTTCTTTATCTTCGGAAGCAACTTCTAAGAATCTTTCTAATTTATCGAAATCTTGGCAATTTGTTACTACCGCTTGATACAGCTTTACACGTTGAGGAACAGAAACGATTGGTGGAATAGCACCAATCATTTGTTTTCTTAATGCTGCATCTTCTTTTAATAAAAGCTAAATTGCATTTTCGGTTGGCATATACTCACTCATATTTTGAACAAGTAACTCTAAATTGTTATCAAAGTAAGCTTGCATCATCGCTTCTTTCGAATCGAATAAAGCTTCCACGAGGCGAACAAAATTTCACATGATTTAAATAAGAATGCGGCGGACGTTCTTCAATTCTAGAAGCAAACAATTCCGTATAGCCTTCATTTAATGCTTTAAAAAAAGGGTGAATGGAAAAAACTGTTCGATATACATTTTGTTCTGATTCATAATGCGTCGACAAAGCATGTAAAAGTTCATGTGTAGTAGATGAGGCCATAGAAAAGAGAATTTGATTATTCTTAAGATAATATGTTCCCGATCTTCCTAGTAATGCTATAAATGGATTTTTTCTTACCGAAACCGTATCGATATTTTGATAATCGATTTGCACTTTTCTTGCATTACAATAATTTCTGATTCTAGCTAACGATGCAAAAGCATGCAAATTTTCGATTTCCTTTACATCGTTATAAGAAACTCGGTTTGCAACTTCATCGGGAGAACGATAAAATTCAATTCGTATCGTTCTTCCTGAGTGTGGGAACACTTTTCTAAATATATTTCGAAAGAAAGAGGCCGTTTCAGGATAAATACGTACAATTTCTGACGGCTTTGGATCATTCATTCTATCACATCCAAATACCAAAGTAAATTCCGGCCATAGCAAGTAAAAGACCAATGACGTAGAATAGTTTTACAATGTCTGTTTCTTTCCAACCTAACTTTTCAAAATGATGATGAAGCGGCGTCATCAAGAACAGTTTTCGTTTGAATACGAATAGCCAGAACACCTGTAATATGACACTTAGTGTTTCGATTACAAAGACACTGGCAACAACTAAAAGTGTGATTTCACGGTGTGTTAAAATAGCAATCGCAGCCATGACGCCACCAAGTGCTAACGATCCGGTATCACCCATAAATACTTTAGCGGGATACGAGTTGTAAATCAAAAAACCTAATAAACATCCGACTAATAAGAATGTGAACAAACCTAAATCCTGATGTCCTACGAACAAAGCAATCAAGCCGTATGCTAGGAAAGCAATTGCAGCAAGTCCACCTGCTAAGCCGTCTAAACCATCCGTAATATTGACGGCGTTCGATGCACCAATTAAGATAAACAAGATGAAGATTCCATAGAACCAATCCATTTCAATATGAATACCAAGAGTCCCAATCGTCAAGGATGTTTGACCACCATTGCGCATGTATAGGAAGAAAAATAAAAGGGCAATAACTAGTTGAAATGCCAATTTTTGTAAATCGGTCAAGCCTTCATTTTGACCTTTTTTAATCTTTAAAAAATCGTCTACAAAACCGATGAGGGCATATCCAACAAACGTGATTAAGACAATCCACAAATCATTTGTAAAGTTGATATAGCCACAGAGTGCTAAAACGATGGTAATTAGAACCGTCGGTAAAATGAAGATTAATCCTCCCATCGTTGGGGTTCCTTCTTTGGCACGATGTTCACTACCTACAAAGGCACTGATGTGTTGACCAAATTTGCAACGTTTTAAAATTGGAATTAAAATGAGTCCCATTACGACGGCTACAAAAAAACCCAACAATATCATTGCTACTGATTTGTTTAGGGTTAATAAACTTCTTGCCACTCCAATTTGATTATCCAATATCAACATGATATCACTCTCATTTCTAGCACATTTATTATACAACAGACGCCGTTAATTTTATACATAGTTTCCTTTTAGTATACAAAATTTTACGTCTTTATTTCATAAGAGTCTTAACAGAATCCGTGAATGTAATTTCTTTGCCTTCGATTTCTGTAATTAACTGTGACAATTCTTCATCGGACAATTGCTCTACATAGGCTTTCGTATCTTGAATGTTTTGATAGTTTTGATCACCGCAACCAACCATGCTACTTAACGTTGCCGTTGAACTGGAAAGCGATGTGACGGCTGGTGTCATCGTATCATCAATTCCCATGTTTTGTGTCGTTTGACTAGCACCGTACATACTGCAAGCTGCTGTTACTGTTTCTAATAATCCCATAAATGTTACCTCCTCTTTTGAAATTGGTACTCTTGCTTCAAAGAAGGTCGAGCCCTGTATTCTTTCTCTAGTAAGTTTCTCATTGCTTTTAAATCTTCTATCGTTGTAAGGGAATCTAAAATTTGTGAGGTTGTCGGCATCTGTTTTTCTTTTTCCAGTGTCGGTTTTAACTTATCTGCAAGCGTTCCATATTTTTGAATTTCTATCTTTCTTTTTCTAGCAGCGATGCGATCTAACTTTTCTTTCTGTAACATGACACGACAATAGTTATAGTCTTGCAAATTGATGCAGGCAAAATTGATACCAGCGGAAAGCATTTGATAAATCAATATGGAACAACAGATTGGAGCGGCAATTCCGGATGTGACAACCGTCCCAACTGCCATTAACGGAATCATTATTGTATTGATGGCAAGACCCGTCAAATGAACTTCTTTATTCCAACGAAGCCAGCCTAAAAACTCATCTGGATTGGTCTCGTTCAAATGGTAATTTCGATTTTGCTCGTGATTCCATTCTTTTCGAAACATTCTCACTTGATACTGATATCTCTTTTCTAAACGTTCTCTTTCCTTAGAACTCTTACATTTCTTTAATTTCTTTTGATAAGATGATGTACATCGTTTTTCAAACCAAACTGGCAAATTTGGAAAATGTCGTTTTAAAAAACGATATCGTTTTTGTTCTAACCAAAGAACGAATTTTTGAAACTCTCTTGCTCCCAACTGCTCGCATCGTTTCATTTTCTGTTCTAATAATTTACTTTCTTCTATTTCCATAACAATTCCCCAAAACACGAAGAATTGTATCACATTTTATCTCATTTGGCAATCATTCTAATAAAAGTCGTACGACGCTTCCTTTTGGAATTCGTTCTCCTGCTTCTGGAGATTGTTCAATTACCTTTTCGCCATCTCCCGTATAAGTAGGCGTAAAATCTTTTAGCAGGGCCTTGGCTTCTTTTAAACTTTTCCCTACTACATCTGGAACTTCTACATAGACGTCGTCGTACCATTCGTAATCTTTTTCTACTTGATCCGGTTGACGCTCGATATCCAAAGCATCGATGATATCTAGAAGGATTCTTCTGGCAATTGGAGTCGTCGTATAACTAGAAAGCAAGGCTGTGTTTTTGGGATTATCTAGAGCGATGTATAAAACCGCCTGTGGGTTATTCGATGGCACGATTCCTACAAAGGACATGATGTAGTTATTGACTAAGTATTGACCATTGACTGCTTTTTGAGCGGTTCCTGTCTTACCGCCAATCCGGTATCCATCGATATAAGCAGATCTTCCGCCTCCTAATGCAACTACAGTTTCCAAAGCGTATCTCATAATTTCAGACGCTTCTTCACTGATTACCGTACGTACGAATTCTTTTTCATGGTTTTCGACGATGCTTCCAGTCGCTGGTTCCACGATACTTTTGACAATGTACGGTTTATATAAACTGCCACCGTTAATAGCTGCAGAGACGGCTGTTATCTGTTGAATCGGCGTGACACTGACGCCTTGACCGAAAGCACTCGTTGCTAGTTCGATGTTACCGACGTCTTCTAAGTCAAAGATAATTCCCGTTCCTTCGCCTTGTAAATCGATACCTGTTTTTTCTCCAAAACCAAATCGTTCAATGTAATCAAACAACGTTTCTTTTCCTAACATCTGCCCTAATTTTACGAATCCTGGGTTACAGGAATTTTGTAATACTTGTAAGAATGTTTGATCACCATGACCAGCACTTTTCCAACATTTGATCGTAGCCGTATCGACACGAACTTTGCCAGAGTCATAGAAATGGTCATTAAAAATATCGATGATGCCTTCGTTGACAGCAGCCGACATTGTCACAATTTTAAAGGTAGAACCTGGTTCGTATGATGACCAAATCGGAAGGTTTCTAGATAGTGTCTCCATCGAATAATCTTGATAACTGTTTGGATTGTAGTTTGGTCTTGATGACATTCCTAAAATTTCACCCGTGTTCGGATCCATGACGACTGCTAGAGCCATATCGGGATTAAACATACTGACAGCATTATCTAGCTCTCGCTCTAAAGATTTCTGAATATTGATGTCGATTGTCAGCGATAGATTCATACCAGAAGTCGGTTCTTGGTACACTTCGTCCATTTCTAGTTTATTTCCTTTGGCATCACTATAATACTGAATGGCACCATCTTCGCCTGTTAAAATGTCATCGTATTGAAGTTCTAGTCCCGATAGACCTTGATTATCGATACCAACGTAACCTAACACATGTGATAACATGTTCTCATACGGATAGTATCGTTTCGATTCCTTTACTAGATAGACGCCATCGTAATGGTATGAAGAAATACGATCGGCAATATCGTAAGATAGGCCCCTTCCTTCCGGATGGACTCGTTCGATGGAAACGTTTTTCGAAACGTGTTCATAAATTTCATCATAAGAAACGTTTAGTATTTCGGCAAGTGTCTTGCTAACCTCTTCCTTATTGACAATCTGACTAGGAATTAAAACCAAACTTACGGTCGTAATGTTATCTGCTAGAACGATGCCATTGCGATCTAAAATCAGTCCTCTATCAGCTGCAATCGGTAAATTTCTACTCCACAAATCATCTGCTAAAGACTCTAGCTTGCGATAACTAAAAACTTGTATATAGAACACTTTTCCCACAATCAATACAAATAGAAAAATCATGAATAAAACCGTGAAAATGATTCTGCGATTGATCTTTTTTGCAAACATAACCATCACCTGTTTCATCTTATGACAAACAAAAAAATACTAGAACCGTGTATGTTCTAGTATCATGGATTCATTTCATTACTTTTCATTTTCTTTTACACAGAGATAGGTACAATCATTGCATTAATTATTTTGATTGCATTGATTACATCAACAAACTTTATATCTTTAACATATTCATAGTTATTTTGATAACTATTCCATAAAGCTTTTAATCTTGAATCATCACTAATTAATTCTATGTATTTATTAGCGTTATTAATATAATCTATGGTTTCACGTGCTTTAGATGTATTAAAAATTGCTTTTCTCAAAGTGTCTTTATTAATGTCATCCCATTTTAAATGTACAAACATATATAGATCATAATAATCTTTCATTCTAGTATTATCAATATTTCTACTAATGATTGATTCAAACTTTTCAGCAATAATTGTTTCATAATTATAAGTCATAATATTA
>ERZ1643249.4570-NODE-4570-length-11485-cov-16.066842_pt1 | contig 11485 bp, 11 predicted proteins | sample MGYA00579263_ERZ1643249 | MGnify/ENA primary metagenome ERZ1643249 (study PRJEB29033, sample SAMEA4952264) | chicken gut metagenome | biome: Broiler Chicken; feature: Gastrointestinal Tract; material: Caecum | place: Ireland | collected 2018 | study: Broiler...
TATCCCTCCATCTTTCTTAAATTTTATTAAAAAATAACCGATTTATGTTATTTAATGCCTTTAAATTATATCACTAACTTACAATTTTGTCTAGTATTTTAATAATTTGTTATAAAGAGATATATGAAAAAATCAAGCAAAATTTGCCTGATTTTTAATTTTCTTCATAATATTTACTTATTTTATTTATTGCCTCTTTAAGTAGTCCGTTTTCTTTAGCCTTTTTTAATGCTTCTAAATTTAAAAATAAAGGTCTTATATAGTCTACTTCATCTTCATATTTGTTATTACATTTAGAAATAACTCTGTCTTTATATACATGCAAGATACGAGGATAATTAATAAAATAATCTTCTGTCCATTCTTTGGATGCATATTTTAAATATTCTTCATCTAACAATATACTAAATTCTTCATAAGGCATATATCCTACTTTTTTAGGATCATACATATTATATAACATTATCATTTCTTTTACATGATAATTAATATTTAGTAAATTAGCATTACTATATAATATTTTTACGAAGGTATCTAAAGAATGAATACTATGTAAAAGCTCTAAAAAAGCTCGTTCGTTGATATATAACCCGTTTTCATATATATCAATATTATTATCATTTATGTATTTTATTAGTTGTTTTACTTTTGTATCTTTATATATTTCTTTAGTGGTAAGTTTTATATTTAGTGCTTTAATAAAATCTTTTAATGCAATTTCCATTTTAAAACCCCCTCTAATATTAATTTTAAGTTTATATTAAAAAATCTTTTAATATTATAACATTTATTTTGTATTATGTCAACTTTTATATTTATTGATTATTTTCATTTTTATGTATTTCGTCATATAACTTATTATAAAGTTCTTCATCCTCTTTATATTCATTATTTTCTATTAAGCTATCTTCAATATCATATTCTTTATATTTTTCTTTATCATAATCTAATTTATAATTTTCTTTAAAGTATAAATAAGTTGTAAGTAGATCATTTATATTATCTAAATAAGACTCATTAACATTAGATAGTGATACATCAAGTAGTGTTATATTATCACTAAATTGAGGATAATATTTTCGTATAAGTGGTATAAGTTCATAATATTTTGAATTTTCATTATATTCTTCTTTTACTTCAGTTCCTTTAAAATTTAACATTTCATTATATAGACCTACATATATAATTTTTAAATTTTCTATAACCTCAGTATATCTTTTTTGATTGAATAAATCTTTTAATATGTTTTGTGCCATATTATTTTCTCCTTTCCAGTTGCTTTTCAAAGTTATCTTTTGTATTAAAATCTTTATTAAATTTTTGTTCTGGTTCTGCATACTTACCTTCATACTTTTCTTTATTCTTTTGACATATTTCTTCTTGAGGCTTTAATGTATTAGATAAATATTCTTCTTTTTCTTTAGAAGGTGTTATATCATATAATGATGAACCACAATATGCTAGTTGCTCTACTAGTGGTGGGAATTGTCTATTAATTTCTGTTATTCCTCTTTCTTTTATAAAATCTTCTACATAATCTACAGGAACATGATACGAGCTTATAGCACACTTTGCCATTAAAGCTTTTACCTCTTTAATAGATAGCCTATTTCCTTTTTGAGAGTTAATTAATAGTTTCTCGGTTTCATATTCATCTTTAATATTATATTTTCTTGAATACATTTCTATATAAGATTTTGATAAGGTATAATTATTATTGTAATTTATATATTTATCATATTCTTTTTTATTGATATTAACTATTCTACATGTATCTTTTCCATCTTTTGTTTTTACTTCATCAGGAACAAGAAATGTAATTAAAGCTTGATCTTCATATAAGTCTTCACCTTGACTTCTATTTTCTTTTTTAGCTCTATCTTGATATAACATTAACTGTTTTGTAGCAATATTTTTCATTTCATAAAAATCTACTGCTGTGTCTTCAATATGTAAAGAGTATGCAAAACGCCATAAAAAATCTTTATCTACATTTTGATTAGGATAAAATTTTTTTATAAGTGATAGCATTTTTTGAACATTGGGATTTGGCTCTATAGATAGATTATCATTAAAATCATCTTTATTTTTAAATACATCTTTTGCATCACACGCATATTCTGAATTATTTTTATATAGCTTAAGTGCTTCATATATTTTTATATTAAAATTATTTCTAGTTTTTTCTAGTTCTCTATCATTTTTTCTTCTACTTCCCATATCTTTTATATCAAAATTCATATTTCCAGCTATAGTTTTTATTTCTTGCTCACATTCATGAGCTAAAGTATTTGACCAAGTTCCTAATTTTTGAAATAATTCATCTTCTAAAGCTAATTCAGTATCTAAAAAATCTTTAGTTATTAGATCTTCAGATTTACTATGCTCTAATATTTGTTTTAAAGTGGGAGTTTTCCTACCCTTTAATGTCTTTATAGCTTTAATATCATTATACTTACTTTCAGGAGATTTCATCACATTATAAAAGTAATAATCATTTTTATATTCATCATTATGTCTTTCTATTCTTTTTTGCTTAAAATCTGTATTTTCTATTAAGCTATAATAATATAGTAACACCTTTTTATCATAGTTTGTTATTTTTTCAAGCATATTATCGTCATCAAAATCTTTTATTTGCCCTTCACATAGTTTTATAGCTGTTTTTATAGAATTTTTACAACTACTATTTAATAAATTTGATAATAACCTCTTTTGTATCATAATATCGCCTCTTTTTACTTTATACATATATTAACATGAATAAATAAAATATACAATAATAAAAAATAAAAAGACACCTTATTAGGGTATCTTTGTTTATTTACTCATTTAATTTAGGATATATTACTTTATACATTTTATAATTATGTATAACTTTTTTTAAATATCTTGTAGTTTCTTTAAATGGTAATTCTATATTTGTTGTATTAAGCTCTTCTGTTATTTGCCCTTGACTTATCCATTTGTCTACATTTCCAATTCCTGCATTATATGAACATATAGCTAAATAATAATTACCGTTATATCTACTTATTAAAGAGGCTAAATATTGACATCCAAGCTCAATATTTATATCCTCATTATATATATTTTCTTCATCTAATGAGTCAACAGAATTTGTAATTTCATTTACTTCTTTTGCAGTAGATTCTGTAATTTGCATAAGGCCTCTTGCATTTTTAGAAGATGTGGCATGCTTATCGAAACCACTTTCAGCATTAATTACTGCAAATACTAAGTATGGGTCTAAATTATACTTTTGAGAATATTCTAATACTTCATCTTTATATTCTAATGGGTAAACATATGTTTTTATACCTATAAATCCACATACAACTAATATTAAAAATATAATAATTAAGCTATATGAAATTACCTTTTTCTTCATATTTACCTCTCTTTCAATATATATTATTTAGCATCATACCAACTTTTTCCTACGTTTAAATCAACATCAAGTGGTATATCAAGCTTTACAACATTTTCCATTGCTTCTTTCATAAGCAACTTAACTTTTTCTATTTCATCATCATAAGTTTCTACAATAAGCTCGTCATGTACTTGCATTACAAGTTTTGATTTTAAATTATTTTCTTTTAGTACTTTATATAGTTTATTCATAGCAATTTTAATTATATCTGCAGCACTTCCTTGAATAGGTGTATTCATAGCTATTCTTTCGCCAAATTGTACTATATTTTTATTTTTGTTTTTTAGTTCGGGAATATATCTTCTTCTATTAAATAAAGTAGTTACATATCCTTTTTCTTTTGCCTCTTTAACTATATTTTGCATAAATTCATGTATTCCCTTATATTTTTCAAAATAAGTATTAATATATTCTTTTGCTTCTTTCCATGATGTACCAACATTTTTTGCAAGTCCAAATTCACTAATTCCATAAACAATACCAAAATTTACTGCTTTTGCTTTTGAACGCATTTGTTTTGTAACATCTTCTACATTAACGCCAAAAACTTGTGATGCAGTTACTTTATGTACATCTATTCCATCTATAAAAGCTTGTTGCATAACTTTATCTTTAGATATATGTGACAATACTCTAAGTTCAATCTGACTATAGTCTGCATCTACTATTTTTTTATTTTCTGGAGCTGTAAAGAAAGTTCTAATTTTACTTCCAAGCTCAAGTCTTATAGGGATATTTTGAAGATTAGGTTCTACACTGCTAAGTCTTCCTGTTGATGTTACTGTCTGCATAAATGTAGTATGTATTCTAGAATCTTCTTTTATAGTTGCTTTAAGCCCATCTACATAGGTAGATTTTAATTTCATTGTTTGTCTATATTCTATAATTAATGGTATTATCTCATGATATTCCTCTAGTGACTCTAAAACATCTTTATCTGTTGAATATCCTGTTTTTGTTTTCTTTTTTGTAGGTAATTTTAATTTATCAAATAAAATAGTACCTAGCTGTTGTGTAGAATTTATATTAAATTCCTCACCAGCAAACATATATATTTCTTTTTCAAGTTCTTCTATTCTTTTACTTATTTCTTTTCCAAACTCTTCCAATTTTTCTTTATCTACATACATTCCAACTGTTTCCATACTTGCAAGTGTTTCAGAAAGTGGCATTTCTATAGAATAGAATAGTTCTAGCATATTATCATCATTTAATTTTTTTTCAATTATCTTTCTAGAGTTAAATATTCCTTTTGTAGCTAATGCAATATCTAATAATAATTCATTATCTATTTTTTCTAAATCTTGTTGATTATCAAATAATGATAATTGTACTTGTTTTTTTGCATCATTTTTTATATTTAAATTTATATTAAATAACTCTTCAAGTATTCCCTCAAACTTATAGTTTCTTGTTGAATCTAATAAATAACATGCAATAAGTAAGTCATATTTAAAATTATTTATATTATCACAAATGTTAGTAAAAATAAAACGTATATCTTGTTTTATATTATATCCTAATTTTTCACAGCTAGAATTTGCAAATTTAGTTAATGTACTTTTTATATATTCTTTTTTATCTTTCAATAAATCAAAGTTTAAAATATAGCATTTATCATCTTTTTCTGAATAAAAAGATAAAAAGTTTCTATCATTTATACTCAAAATATTATTAAATGCTTGATTAGTATCATTTATATTTAATATATATGCTAATTCTTTATTTTTAAATAAATCGTCTAAAATAGAATAATAACTACTATAATTTGAATTGTCTATTACTATAATGTTTTTAATATCCATGCTGATTTTTGATTCAGCTAATTCATCATTTTCTATATCTAAATTATCAAAATCATATTTTGCTAAAAACTTATTAAATGATAATCTTTTAAATAATTTATATACTTCTTCTTTATTTACTTCGCATACCTTATTTTCTTCATAATTTAAATCTATAGGTACATTTCTATTTATTGTAGCAAGTGTATAACTAAGTCTTGCCATTTCTTCATCATTTTTTAATTTTTCTATTATTTTTGCACTAGCATCTAAAGTATCTATATTTTTATATATATTATCTAAAGTAGTATATTTGTATATTAAATTATATGCTGTTTTTTCCCCTATTCCCTTTACTCCCGGAATGTTATCTGAAGAATCTCCCATTAACGATTTTATATCAACAACTTGATATGGTTCAATTTGCTTTTCTTCTTTTAAAAGTTCAGGGGTATATACAGTATAATCTGTTTTTCCCATTTTACTAGATGGAAAAATTATACTAGTTTTATCTGATATTAGCTGATATGAATCTCTATCACCAGTTAAAATATATGTAAAAATATCTCTTTCTTTATTTTGTTCATTTAAAGAGGCAATAGTTCCAAGTATGTCATCAGCTTCATAGCCTTCCATTTCAAATATATGAATATTCATAGCCTTTAATACTTCTTTTATTATAGGCACTTGCTCTTTTAGCTCGTCTGGCATACCTTTTCTTGTTCCTTTATATTCTTCATACATTTTATGCCTAAATGTAGGTGCTTTAAGATCAAATGCTACTGCTACATAATCTGGATTAAATTTATCTATAATCATATAATAAATATTTAAAAATCCAAATACAGCATTAGTATGTATTCCGTCTTTTGTAGTCATTCTTGCTCCTGCAAGTCCATAAAATGCTCTGTTTAATATACTGTTACCATCAACTATTAAAAATTTTTCCATTTCCTACTCCTTTATTTATCCATTTCATATAATATATCTTTTGTCCTGTTTTAGTATCTTCATCTTCTCTTACTATTTTAAAATCATTATCTGTAAAAAAATTAATACTATTAGCCTCTTTAAACACTTTTACTTCTAATATACTATGATTTTTCTTTAGTTCATTTAAAAGAGCTGTTCCAATACCTCTATGCTGGTATAAAGTATCAACATAAAGATATGAAATACATTCTTTGTCTATCATACCTACAAATCCTAATATATCATCTTTATATTCACAAACTAATATATTTTGTAAATCTAAATTGTCATAAAGTATTTTACTTTCATTTTTAAAATAATCTATAGGTAAAAAATTATATTCATTTAAAGCTGCTTGATACCATAAACTTATTACTTTATCTTTTTCATCATCAGATTTAAAATTTATACCTCTTATCATATAAATCTCTCCCATACAATATTTGCTACCTCTAAACCTCTATCAGTAAGTTTTATATTGTTATTTTTTCTTTCAAGAAGTCCTTCAGTTATAAGTTCATTTATATCGTCTAGGAATATATCATTTATATCTTTTTTATATCTTAATTTAAAATCATTTATATTTAATCCAGCTGTTTTTCTAAGTGAAAGTATAATGTATTCTTTCATAAGTCCAAGTAAATCCATTTCTTCTTTTTCTATAATAGTATCTTTATTTGATAATATATCATCTATATATTCTTCAATATTTGTCTCATTTTTATACCTTGTTCCACCAAAGAAGCTAGAAGCATTTACCCCAAATCCTAAATATTTATCTTGATTCCAATATTTTAAATTATGTTTAGATTCAAAACCCAAAAGTGAATAATTAGATATTTCATATCTATTATATCCATATTTAGGTAAAGTTTCATTTAAATATTTATACATTTCATATTCTTCATCTTCTTCTACTAAACTTATATATCCTTCTTTAAGTAAAAATGCAAGCTTTGTATTTTCATGTACTTCTAAATTATATATAGATATATGTTTAATATTTTTATCTTTTAAATTTACCACATAATCTACTGTATTTTTAAACATTTCTAAATTCAAATTAGGTAGTGGATATATAAGATCGACAGAAATATTATTAAAACCTACTTTATTTATAATATCTAAAGATTTCTCAAAGTCTTCTTTTGTATGTACTCTTCCTATTGCTTTAAGAATTTTATTATAGTTAGATTGAAGTCCGATACTTAATCTATTAATGCTACTTTCTTTATATATTTTAAGTTTTTCTTCTGTTATACTATTTGGATTTAATTCTATTGTTATCTCTTTTATATTTTCTTTATTTACAAGTAGATAAATAGTATCAAGTATTTGTTTTATATATTTTGCATCTATATATGAAGGTGTACCTCCACCTATATATATTGTAGATACATCATATTGACTTAATATTTCTGCATTTTTTAGTATTTCATTACATAATGCATATATGTATTTATCTATTAATTCATCTTTATTTTGATATGATATAAAATCACAATAATAACATTTCTTTAAACAAAAAGGTATATGTATGTATATTCCTATTTCATTATTCATTTTTGTTCTCCTTTTAGTCTTTTTTTATTCTATCATAAACATTTTTTCATTTCAAGAATAAAAAATAACTATTAAAGTCACAAGAATATTATTATGTAAAAAGATATGTATTCTATTCCAATAAATACTTAATTTTAAGCTACATATGTAGTATAATTTAATCTCATTTAAAATATTAACTCAAATATTAATATATAAGGGGGAATGTTTATGTTAACGCTTGTTTTTTTACTTACTTGGTCTGCTATACTTACTTATATTGGAATTAAAAGTGGAATAATTAAAATGCTTTTGTTTAGTTTGTTTAGTTTGTTAGTTTTTATTTGATTCACAATATTTTCGCTTGGTATCATATTTATGTTTTTTTTATTTAATATAGTCTCATATTTTTAAGATATTAATTCCAAATATTTAAAAGTAAGTAAATTATATTCTTATGTAAAAATAGCAAAAGAAAAGTTGATATTAAGATTATAATTTTTTAATATCAACTTTTTTATAATTTTTAATATTATATTTCATCAGCTATTTGCATTAATTTATCTAATCTGTGTTTTAAACCGGATTTTGATACTTTGTTTTTTCCTTCTGTTTTAGCTGAAATTTCTTCAAGAGTTGCTGTTGGATATTTTTCTCTTAAAGAGGCAGTATATTTTAATTTTTCAGATAGCATAGAAAATCTTCCATTATTTTTTATTTTCTTTATTGCTTCTAATTGTTTTAATGCAGAATTTACAGATTTTGTCATATTAGCTATTTCACAATTACTCATTCTATTTTTAGTATTATTTACGTCTTTTACTACTCGAATTTCTTCAAATTGCAACATACTTTTATTTGCTTCTAACAAACTTAACATATATGATATTTGTTCTGATTCTTTAAAATATACTACATATACATTTGCCTTTGGCCTTTTTACAAGTTTAGGTGTAAAGTCTAAAAGTGCTAACATATCTAGAAAATACTCTGCACATGATTTATTTTTAAAACTTGCTTCAAATCTATAATCATTTTTTGGATCTACTATACATCCACTTGCTAAAAATACACCTTTTATTACTGTTTTTATTTCTTCTTCAGATAAATTTGATATCTCAAAATAATCACTAAAATCTTTTAACAAATCATTTTTATATTGTGCTTCTGTTAAATACTCTCCAAACTTTTCTGCTTTTATTAAATATGGATCTTTATTTTTATCGTAAAATTTTAATATTTCTTCTCTTACTTGCCCTGAAAACGACATATTATCCCCCTATCATTTCCGCCATAATCTTTTAATTCTTCTATTATTTTATACTCTTTATTTTCATTTAAAATTTGTTTTATATCATCTAGTTGGTCATATCCTATTTCTAAAATTAATAGTCCATTTACTTTTAATACCTCTTTTGCTTCTTTAACAATTCTTCTATATATACTAAGTCCATCTTTTCCTCCATCTAAAGCAAGATGTGGTTCTTTTTTTACTTCTTCTTGTAAAGTAGGAATAACATCTGTTTTTATATATGGTGGATTTGATATTATCATATCTACTTTTAAATCTTCCATATCGCTGTTTTCTATTTCTTTTACTGCTGTTTTTATTTCTTCTATCTTTTGGGTTAATAAATCTGACTCTGTAACTTTTACTTTCTCATATACTCCATTTGTAGTAACATTCCTTTTAGCAATACTTAATGCACTTTTAGATATATCTAGAAGTTCAATAGATGCATTTTCTACATTAATATTTTTTATAATTGATATTCCTATTGCACCACTACCCGTACATAAATCTATTAATTTAGTTAAGTTTTCATTTTCTATATATTTAATTGCCTTTTCTACTAATACTTCTGTATCTTGTCTTGGAATTAATACATTTTCATCCACATAATACTTTTCTTTATAAAAATACTGCTTGTGTGTTATATATTGTAATGGATATTTTTCATTATAATATTTATCTAACAATCTATCTGATTCTATTTCTTGATTTATTCTTAAAAGCATTGTATCTTTATTTAAAAATATCATGTTTCTATCTACTTTTGTTACATATTCAAGTATTGCATATATATCTTGCACTTCATATTCTTTATTAGACAAGTTTTTATGAATATAATTAGTTATGTATTTGTTAATTTCTATTCCGTTTTTTTCTCTTATAGATGCAACTATACCATACATAGCAACTTCTATCATATCATCTGTTGGCTCTTTTGTTGTTACAAGTTGTATTAAAGTTGCTGGATAATTTATAACATCAAAAGGTTTTGGAAGAATCGAAAAAATATTTACAATTTCATATGCTATTCCCATATTTAGTATTGTTAAAAGTATCATAACAATATCTTTTAATATTAAATTTTCTATTGGTATAAGTACACTTAATATTGTAAGTATTATAAAATATACTACAAAGTTTCCACCACATCTTTTATGAAATCTTGATGATTTTTTTATATTTTCTATTGTAAGTCCTTCTTCTCCACATCTTTCATATGTATTTACTGCTTTATGCTCTGCACCATGATACATAAACAATATATTCAATTCTTTTGTAAATTTCATAGAAATTAAATATATTAGGAATTCAAATAAAATTATACTTATTTGTATAATGTTTCTTAGATCACTTTTAAAAAAAGCAGATACTAGTATTGGTATACTAATACATATAATACATATTATTAAATACAAATACATTATTTTTTTATTACTTTTATTATCATTTTCTCCACTAGAATCCATAAATGTGGGAGCCGCATTGTTTAATTGCGAAGATACACCAATTATTCCTCTTAATATAGGGATATTATCTATTATACTTTTATTCTTATTAAATTCACTTGTCTTACATCTTATAATTTTATTATTTCTTTGAGCAATAACTTGCCTATAATCTGAACTAAAAAGTATTCCATTAAATAAAGCTACTCCTCCTGTGTGAACTTTTTTATTATTCATTTTATCATTTTCTCCTCTGTTAAATTAATATTACATTAATTATTATATCAAAAAACAGAAAAAAAGAGTACCCATGTAGGCACTCTTTAATATATTTATATTATTATTTTTGGTTTAAACCATATTTTTCCATAAATTTAGCCGCTCTACCTTTATTAGATATTGCTTGTTTTTGACCAGTGAAAAATGGATGACATGCACTACATGTATCAACTCTCATTTCTTCTTTTACTGAACCTGTTTCAATAACATTACCACAAGCACATCTAATTGTAGCTTTTCCATAATTTGGTTGTATATCTTTTTTCATTTTTTTCACCTTCCCCGTTTCAGTTTTAAATAGTTACTTTGTTATTTTAACATAATTAGAACAAAAAAACAAGTTTTTTTAACAACTTTTTGAAAATAATATTTATTATATCAAAATATATCTATTATATTATTTTTACATATAATGTATTAGGAGGTGATACATATGTTAAATCCAAAGAAGTTTTTAAATTCTTTTTTATGTTCAAGTAATGTAAAGCTTCCTTTATCTAATTCTCATTATATTACTGGTAAAAATATTTATCTATTTTCTAATTTAGCTAGTGTAGAAAATACATTATCTTGTTTTACCAATAATATCTCATATTATTTAAATTCCTTCAAGAAGAAATATAAATGATAAAATTATTGTTTTTTTTGCTTTTGTATGATATACTCAATGTTGATTTTTAAAATTTAGATTGGAGGAATTGTATATGGAAAAATTTGTAGTCCATGGACCATGTCG
>ERZ1643249.4572-NODE-4572-length-11479-cov-4.433824_pt1 | contig 11479 bp, 12 predicted proteins | sample MGYA00579263_ERZ1643249 | MGnify/ENA primary metagenome ERZ1643249 (study PRJEB29033, sample SAMEA4952264) | chicken gut metagenome | biome: Broiler Chicken; feature: Gastrointestinal Tract; material: Caecum | place: Ireland | collected 2018 | study: Broiler...
CTTTTCTCATTTCGCCAGAAGGTAAGCGCAAAGTTGCGTATGCCCCTTCTTTTGCCATAAGTTGAGCAGACATACCCGCACTTCTAGCCATCTGTCCACCTTTACCTGGTTGCAATTCAATATTGTGAACAATAGCACCTAGCGGAATATCTTTCAATTCAAGTGCATTACCTGGCTTAATTTCAGCGCCAGTTCCGCTCATAACCCTATCTCCAACATTAAGTCCCTTTGGAGCAAGGATAAATCTCTTTTCACCATCAGCATATGTCAACAATGCAATATATGCTGTTCTGTTTGGGTCGTATTGGATACTTTCAACTTTTGCCATGATTCCATCTTTATTACGTTTGAAATCAATTTTTCTATATTTGCGTCTATTAGCGCCACCAATATTACGAACGGTTATTTTACCCTGAGCATTACGACCGCCTGTCTTTTTAACTTCTGTCAGCAATGACTTTGGTGCTACTGCATCTTTTGTCAATTCATCATATGTCTTGTAGGTTTTGAATCTACTGCCGGCAGATGTAGGTTTTATCTTTCTTATCGCCATAATCTACTCCTTTTAGTTCAAACTCTCGAAGAATGCGATAGCCTTTGATTCAGGTTTCAAGAAAACAATTGCTTTCTTGTAATCGCTCGTTCGACCAGTCACTCGACCTTGTTTTGTATTTCTTGATTTTTCTTTTCCTTTGCAGTTTACAGTATTCACACGTTCAACTTGAACTTCAAACAATTCTTCAACTGCTTTTTTGATTTCCACTTTGTTTGCATTTACATTAACTTTAAATGTATACACTTTGTTTGGGAAGCCAGCGTACGACTTTTCAGTCATAATCGGCTCCAAGATTATTTCTTGCGCTTTCATTATACGTATGCCTCCTCTAATTTCTTAATTGCATCTTTTGTGAACACTAAATATGTGTTTTCCACAACTTGTGCCACATTGAGTAGCATAACATCTTCACAACTAACTTTTTGAATATTTCCTGTTGCTCTCATTACGCCCTCATCTTTTCCATCAGTTAAAATCATAGTACGTTTATTCAAGCCAAATGTCTTTAAAAATTCGCTAGCACTCTTAGTTTTGTTGTCAGCAAATTTTACTTCATCTAGAATGAACACTTCGTTTTGTCTGATTTTTTGTGATAATGCAGATGAAAATGCTATATCTCTCATCTTCTTATTAATCTTTTGACTAAAATCACGTGGTTTTGGAGCGAATACTACACCACCACCATCGAATTGTGGAGCACTACGTTCATCATGACGAGCACCACCAGTACCTTTTTGTCTGTATAATTTCTTCTTACTAGCATTAACTTCGCTACGTGTAAGAGTTGATTTTGTTCCTTGTCTTGCGTTGTTGTGCAATGCTACAACCACTTGATGAATAAGTGGTTCGTTATAGTCTGCATCGAACACTAAATCGTTCAGACTAATATCGCCAACCGCCTCTTTCTTCATATTATAAACTTTTAGTTTCGCCATAGTTTACTCCTTTAAGCTTTCACCGCAGATTTGATAGTGACGATTGATTTCTTTGGTCCAGGAATTGCACCTTTAACCAAAATCAAATTTCTATCAGCATCTACACGTACAACTTTAAGATTTTGCACTGTCACGGCTTCATGACCGTAGTGACCTGGCATCTTTTTGCCTTTGAATACTCTACTAGGTGTTGAGTTTGCGCCCATTGAACCTACTTCTCTATGAACAGGTCCAACACCGTGAGTCATTTTTAATCTCTGTTGATTCCAACGTTTAATTACACCAGTGAACCCATGTCCTTTGGTAATTCCTGATACGTCCACCAAATCTCCTTCACTGAACATATCTGCTTTAATCTCTTGACCAAGACTAAATTTTGAAACGTCATCATATTTAAATTCTTTCATCACACGTTTTGGTTCTACGCCAGCTTTTTTGAAAGCACCAGCTTGTGATTTGTTCACATTCTTTGCTTTGATATCTCCGAATGCTACTTGCACTGAGTTATAACCATCTGTGTCTGTAGTCTTAATTTGAGTCACATAGCAAGGACCTGCTTCAATTACTGTCACAGGTTCAACTCTTCCGTCATCAGTAAACACTTGTGTCATACCGATTTTTCTACCAATAATCGCTTTTTCCACAGTTCCCTCCTTATAGTTCTACCTTGATATCTACACCAGCAGGTACATTCATTTTTAGCAATGTATCAACTGCTTTTGCATTAGGTGCGAACACATCAATTAATCTAACATGTGTACGAGATTCAAATTGTTCACGTGAATCTTTGTACTTGTGCGTAGCACGGATAATTGTCACCACTTCCCTTTTTGTTGGTAGTGGAACAGGTCCAGAAATTTTACATCCAGACTTTGTTGCAGTGTCAAGAATTCTTGATACTACATTTTCTAGCAAACCTATATCGTATGATGTAAGTTTGATTCTAAGTTTTGTTGTTGCCATTTTTTCTCTCCTTTTATATATAGTCAACACTAAACCAACTCTAACTTTACTATCAGGCATTTGAACATTTTCATTCAATCAATTATAGCGTATTGCGGTAGTTTGCCTTAGCACTTGCTCGCATTTACACTATGCCGGGTGTAAAGTGCTGATTTTCAAAAATAAATTGGGCAGAGCCCTTTACTTTGCTGTCGGCGTCCAACCGGACTAGGTCAACATAAATTCCCATTTGTCGCTTGCTAACAAATGCAACCTTATGCGTCAAACCATTAATCAGCATTTTTATTCTATCAAAGAAAATAATGATTGTCAACCCTTTTTATAAACTTTTTTTAACAAATTATATATTAAAAATCCATCAATAATTTACCTTTTTAGTTGACATCCATCTTGACCCACTTTACATTCAAAATGAAATTTGATACACTACAATTATGAAACAATTTGAAAAGAATGATAATAGTTTTGTCTGTGCCTGGTGTGGTAGACTCGTTCCAGAATTAAAATACACATCTCGTGACCATTGCACGCATTGCCTTGCATCTCTGCATGTGGATATCAATCCTGGGGATAGAGCAAATTCATGCGGAGGAATACTTTTCCCCATTGATGTCACAATTAGTGGAAAAAAAGGATATATAATACAATACAGGTGTAGCAAATGTGGAAAACTACATAACAACAAGTCTGCAGACGATGATGAATTTGCAACAATTTTAAAAGTTATGAACAAAACCTACAATCCCACAGATTATAAAAAATAAAATTATTACAAAAAAAAGTTATAATATAATTTTAATAACAAAATATTAATATCTAAGTTTATAATATTTTTATCATCATAAGATTAGATATATCCACATATATTATCAAAAGATATTTTTTTTGCTTTTATATTTACTAAAATATAATCTTTATGTTCGTTTAATCAAATAATTAATAAAATTTTTTAAAAAAGGTATTTACAAATATAAAATAATGTGTTAAAATTCTAATGAATTAAATCAATTAAGGAGTAAATTATGCCTAATAACGATAATAAAAATAATAATTTAATACCTCAATTTATACCAGATAATTCAGCGGTAGCAAGAAAACTTGACAACATGTCAGACCAAGAGTTGTTCGAAAGATATTTTATGCCAACAAATAATCCTAATTGGGATATTAGAAAAGATGCCTCAGATGTTGTTAATGTTAAAATCCCTAAAACAGAAAAATATAAATATGCAAAAACTGTATCAGTTAGTGGAGAACCATTAGATTATTTTGTTGCAGTTTTAAGTAATAGATTAAATACCTATATCCCTAATGGATATAAACTTAATATGCTTAATATCATAGAAGATTTTGAAAATATCTTGATAGAAAATTCTGAACAAGCAAGAGATGTGTCTAGAACAAAAAAAGTCAATAGATTCTTGTATGATGTGACAAGATACTTTGTAGATTTGTGCAATTTAGGTCTTGATTACATTCTTGCGGATACAGCAAATCAATAATAAAAAAATCGCCGTATGGCGATTTTTCTATGGTGTAGATGTATAATTTTCTTCGTTTATGATTTCCACATTGCCTTCCCTAATCACTTCAATTTTTCCTCTTCCTGTTTTATATTCTTTGTCGATATCTTCAATTTTATTATTATTCATGACTCCTATATTAATTGTAGTCTGTTTTTTACCTTTATTTGTTTGGCTAACCGCCGCTGGCCTATTTAAACCATTGTTTGTATCCTTTTGTTGAGTTGTCGTTGCTGGATGCACTCTTCTTCCAATCATGCCATTGCCACTAGAAACTCCATTTGAATTTGTGGTTGCTTTTTTCTTTGGAGCTGTGCTAGCAGATTGTGTTGAAGCCGCTTTTTTATTTCCTTTCTTTGTCTGCCCTGACGGAGCTTTTGCACCTGTTTTAGTCGCACTCGCTTTCTTCACGTTTGCACTATTTTCTTTTTTCTTTTCAGGTTCTGGATTGGTATTAGCCTGTACGTTGGTTTCCGCTTTCTTCTCTTCTTTATTTGTTTTCTTTGCTTCGGCCTTTGTTTCTTTTATTTTTTCAGTTGTGGCTACTCCCACATTCTCTTTAACATTTGCGCCTATACCATTAAGCGCATTAATTAGTTTTGCCCGGTTGGAAGATGATGCTTGTGTCTTATCTTTTATTTCTTCTTTTGCACCATTGACCGCTGCACCGATTACTGCACCTGCAACTATTGCATCTAATAATCTTGAATTAGCTTTCGCCCTATCTTTTGAAATTTTTCTATCCTTACCCTGTTCTGAAACTTCTACATCATTTGAATCGTTTCCTCTTTCAAAGATAATTCCAGTATTAATCGCAATCGCCTCAGCAATGTTTCGTTCAACAACTTGTTTTTCTGCTTGCAAATTATTTTGAGCTAATTCTGGTATAGTCTGTCTTTCTTCTTCTCTATATGTTTCAAGAACTATTTTATCCTTTTTTTCTGCCGTGATTTCATTGCCAACATGCTCTTCATTAACCTCAATTGTTTCTGTCTTATATTCAATAGTATCTTGAACTTTAATATTGTGTTCTACTTGAACATTATGTTTTTCTGCTTCAAATTCTTTTTTCTCTTCTTCATCTAGCACATTGATATTGTTTTCAATAACTTTCTCTATTATTTCATTTACCGTCTTTGCGAAATTTGGTCTATCTATACGTATAAAATCTTTCTTTTCAGTCAAAGTAGATTTCAACTCAGCATCGACTATTTTCTTTAATTTTGGATAATGTTCAATAATGGCTAAGAGATTTACTGAATATTCTGCTTCTATCTCTTCGAGCTTTTCTTCATTATTTAAAAATATCTCATTCGCTTTAATAAGATATTTAAAACGCTTAGTTAGCCCTGCATAAACAGCGAGAGCATCTTCGTCCATATGAAATACATCTAATATTTCTCCTGGGACAACAGATATATTCCAACGTCTATATAATGCATTTTTATCTACTACACCAGACGTTTCAACTTCGTCCAAAATATATTCGTTGATATTGCTATATGTCCCACTATTTAACTTATTATTCGCTTCAAAACTTATTTTTTCAACTAGTGAAAGTGTGGCACGATTACCTTCTAGTGTCACCATAAAAGTAATCTGTTTGTCAAACTTTATATTGCTATAACAGATATCAATATTATCAATCGTATCTACGACATACTTTTTCATAGCGATTAACTCACGTTGAATATCAGGAGAAATGACATATTCTCCTTCCGAATTGAAATCACCCCACATATAACCAAGAATTGTATGACGCAAATTGTTGAATTTCAAATATTCAATTTCTGCGCTATCTTCGACATATCCTAAATCAGAATCCTGTTTTAAATACTTAGCCATATATTTCTCCTGATTAAATTATAACATAGTTATTTAAAATTCGCAAACAAAAAATAGCGTCAAAGCGCTATTTAATTATTTGATTTTTTTAATGTTTTTATTTACAAAATTTATAAGACAAAAAATTAGTTTAATAACCTTTGAATATGATTTGTTATAATTTAATCTTCTTGTTCACTAAGTTTTCTTTGCTGGTCAGCAAGGGTTAGTGCATCAATCATTTCATCTAAATCACCATTCATAAAATCTTCAATGTTATAAAGACTAAGTCCTATTCTATGGTCTGTCACTCTACCTTGTGGAAAGTTGTATGTCCTGATTCGTTCGCTTCTATCTCCGGTGCCCACTTGGCTCTTTCTATTTTGTTTGTATTCCGCTTCTTTCTGCTGTTGATAATAATCATACACCTTTGCTCTTAACATTGCAAAAGCTTTTTCTTTGTTTTGCGTCTGACTACGTTCGTCTTGGCAACTGACCACAATTCCTGTTGGAAAGTGTGTAATCCTAATAGCAGATTCCGTCTTGTTAATATGCTGTCCGCCCGCACCACTACTTCTGAATAAATCTATACGAATGTCTTTATCATTTATCTCCACATCGGCATCTTCCATCTCTGGCAGAATTGCAACAGTAGCAGTAGAAGTATGCACTCTACCTTGGCTCTCAGTTTCTGGTACACGCTGTACTCTATGCACTCCTGATTCATATTTGAAACGTGCATATGCATTCTTGCCTTTTATCATCGCTTGCACTTCTTTAATACCGCCAAGTTCGGTCTCTTCAATATTCATAATTTCCATTTTGAATTTGTGAGAATCACAATACATTTGATACATTCTTAGCAAACTGCGAGCAAATAAAGAACTTTCCTCTCCACCTGCTCCACCACGGATTTCCAATATGACATTTTTTGTATCATTCTCGTCTTTTGGGAGCAACAAAATCTTTAACTGTTCTTCACTTTTACTTAACTTATCTTTTAATTCTTCACATTCTTCTTTCAGCATACTTTTCATTTCGGCATCAGATTCTGTTTCAATTAAACTCTTTGCATCTTCATAATCTTTGCTTAGTTTTTCATAATTTTCATATTCTTCCATGAGGGGTTGAAGAGAAGAATGTTCTTTCACTTTCTTTTGCCAAGTTTTTGTGTCTGCTATGATTTGTGGGTCAGCTATTTCACGAGTTAAGTTGTCAAACTTTTCCTTAATCCCTTTCAACTTTTCCAACATATATACTCCTTATTATTTTGTAAATACCAATACTCTATCTATTCCGTTAAGGTCTAACACAGATTCTACAAAATTAAAATCATTAAATAATGAAATGATTGGTTGTTTTTGATTGTATCCTATCTCCAATATCAACATTCCACCATCATTTAAATGTTTTCGTGCCTCATTATGAATATCGTTAAAGAACTTCAAGCCCATATCTCCGCCATCTAGTGCAAGTATTGGGTCATAGTCTTTTACTTCTTTATCCAAATCTTCAATTTCATCCGTTGCAATATATGGAGGATTTGAAACTATTAAGTCAAATTTCCCGTCCACTTTATCAAACATATCACTCTTTAAAAATTCTACATTTACCTTGTTGATTTTTGCATTCTTTTTGGCAATCTGCAATGCTTTATTTGATATATCTGTTGCAAGCATTTCAATATCAGAATTTTTTTTGATGGCAATGGCAAGACAACCACTACCAGTACACAGGTCTATACAAGACTTATAACCCTTTTCATTAATATACTTCAAAGTTGTATCTACAACAACTTCACTATCTTGACGAGGAGACAAAACATTCTCATCAATATAAAATGTCATACCATAAAAATATGCTTTTTTGAATAATTTGTCTATTGGAATGTCTGTATCCAATCTAATCATTGCATATTCTCTAATCGTCTGTTCGGTCATGTCATCTATATCTTCAATCAATGTCAGTTCAGTTCTTGGCACGTTTAAAACTTCGGACACAATAAAATCTACATCAGCACTATCTTTTTCGTGCTGACAATATAAATCCTTTAATTCTTTTCTTAATTCAATCAATTTCATATAATTTTTTAATAAAAAAATACGTGCCTATTCTGCGCATGCAAAAAAGACACGTAAATTGGCTATTTCAATTTATGTTTTTTATTGAATCTATCTACACGACCTTCAGTATCAACGAGTTTTTGTTGACCAGTAAAGAATGGGTGACATTTATCACAAACTTCAAGTCTAACTGTATCTCCCTCTTTTACACCTGGTTTTGAAGTTTTACCTTTGAACTCATGACCGCAAGCACATAGAAAAGTCACTTCTACGTAATTTGGTTGGATATCTTTCTTCATAACTACTCCTTAATTATTCTAGCGAAATGATTATACCTTGAAAATAGTCATTTGTCAACCATTTTTTGAAGAACTTTTAATAATCTTTTTGGCTACACTATCAATATCTCCTGCTCCAACGAATGCTATTGCTCGCTCTTTTCCTATAAAATTAAGTACATTTTTAACGCTAGTTGCATATTTTATGTTATTATTATATTTTTTTAATTCCATATACAATTCATGTGCACTAATTCCACAACTCGGTCTTTCACGAGCAGGATATTCTTTATATATACACAAATTATCTACTTCTTTTAAGACTGATATAAATTCAGATAAAAACATTTTTGTTCGAGAATATGTATGTGGTTGAAAAACAATTTTACATTCTTTAAATTCTTGCGAAAAGGTTTCAATAAATGCTTTCAATTCTGTTGGGTGATGAGCATAATCTATGAATATTTTTTTATTATTATATAATCCTAAAAATTCATATCTTCTAGGAATACCTATAAACGAATTCACAGCTTTTACAATAGTACTATCATCTACTCCCAAAAATTCGCATACAGCAACCGCAAGCGATATATTATCTAAATTATATTCTCCCTTTATTTTCGGTTTAATCTTTAAATTGGTTCGTTTAACAAAGGTTGTATTTTTTACTCTTTTTAAATAACTGACACTATTTGTGTCATAGACAAATCTCTTTAATCCACGTTTTAAAAAGGTCAAAAAAGCAGTACGCAAATTAAAAATATTTTTATATGTATCCAAATGCTCTGCTTCCACATTTGTCACAACAGAAATTGTTGGTTTCAAATGCAAAAAACTCTTATTATATTCACAAGCTTCCACTACCAAATAATCATCACCACACTTAAATCTAGGTGCAAAAACATCTGCACCAATATGACACGAAACTTTTTTATTCGCTGTACGCAAAATTTCATAAATTAAAGATGCGGTAGTACTTTTCCCATGAGTGCCAGCAACTGCAATTACACATTTAAATTCCTCGCAGATTTTTCCCAAAATTCCCGCCCTATCAAAAATTGGACAATTAAGTTTTTTTAAATTGACAATATATTTATTGTTGTCCTTTATTGCTGCTGTCTTTACACAAAAGTCTACATGTAAAAATTCTTTTTTAAATCTATTCGTGACAATTATTCCAGCATTGGAACATAAGTTTGTATATTCATTCAATTTTTTATCATAACCATATACCGTGTAGCCCTTTTCTCTATATGCTAGTGCTAATTGGTGCATACTGACTCCACCAATACCCAAAAATAAAACAGATTGATAATTTTTTTTCATTTTTATCACCTATTTTCATATATGAATTAATTTTATATTTGGTAAATAGTACAAAAGAATTTAGAAAATAAAAAAAATAAACGAATAAATATATTAAAAATCATTTGCAAAATATTTTTATATTAGGTAAAATAATAATGACTACATTGTAGTTAATCTAAAAAAGGGGAAGGTGAATAGACTTGGAAATCACAGACATTAGAATCAGATTGGTCAGCAAAGATGATAGCAAGTTGAAGGCCGTTGCCTCATTCACGATTGATAATGCATTTGTTGTGCACGATGTGAAGATTATTGAAGGCACCAATGGCAACTTTATCGCTATGCCATCAAAGCAAGCACCTAGTGGCGAGTACAGAGATATAGTACACCCATCTAACACTGAGACAAGAGAACAAATTAGTTCTGCTGTACTGGCTGCTTACGAGAAAGAAAAAAATAATCAATAGTCTCAGTACACTTCTGCATTAGTTCAATACTATGCAGATTTTTTTACTCAAAATCTTGTTAGTCGCAATTTTTTCAATTTAAACCTAATGAAAAATAATTTTTTATTATACGCAACAAACAAAAAAAAACGAGCAATTAAATGCTCGCTTTTTTATTAAACATTTGTCAAGAAGTTTAATATAATGCCAACTCTATTAGTCCATACATTGTTTGCAAAGTCGAATGTCAATTCTCTTTCATAATGTTGATTATATGGAATGAACAATCCCCATACTCTTGCAGTCAATGTGTGAGTTCCTCTAAATGTTGAAGACTGATTAAATTCAGATGAATTTACAGTTTTAACATTGTTGTGGTTTCCTGTTTGATTATATGAAGTATTGAATTGTCCTCCTCTAAATTCTGCAGAGATATAAGACTTACCATAATATCCTGCTCTATCTGTATTGATAACAACACTTTCCATTCTACCAGATGCGGCAGTACCAGCATAGATGTTGTAGTTATCAGAAGTTCCTTCGCTGGTCTTGTCTTTCCACGTTTCACGATAGAAAGTACCATAACCATTTAGCGTGCTGTCAATTGTAGCATTTCTTAATGTTGCAGTATTAGGGAATTCCAAAACTAATAGAGACGTTCTAGTATTATTTGTTTGACCATACAATTGGCTAACTGCTTGAATGTCAGTAATTGTTCCATAAGTAAAGTTATAACATATTCCTGCTACGAATTTATCACCAGTAATGTAATTTTCACTGATTAAATCGCCTTCAGGATTGAAATTAGCCACCAATACTTGACTAACAGTTGCACTTGCATTTGCCATATTTACTACTACACCAGAGACATAGTTTCCGTATATATCAGAACCTGCAATAGCTTGTGATATGCTTGAATTTACTGTTGAATTATTTGCAGCAATTCCACCCACATAGAAATCTTTTCCTTCATAATATGAACCGACTGTTGCCATTAGATTATATGCATTATTGATTGTTGAATTGTTTGTTGCCACTATTCCACCAACATACATTTGAGCAATATTCACATCATTTAGAGCAATTCCTGTTCCTAACATTCTAACATTTAATATCGTTCCATTATTTATAGCACTGACTCCACCAACTTGTAAAGTTCTATTTGTCTGTTCAATAGTCATCTCTAATGTCATATTAGAATTAGAAATTGTACCATTATTCAAGGCACTGATACCTGCAACATATGCATCATTGTTATCTTGTGCATATTTAACAACCACATTACCAGTCAAGTTATCAATTGTGCCATAGTTTTCTGCAACTGCTCCACCGACACGTAATGTACCATAAATTGTTGAACTTGTGATATTTGCTTGTGCAAGTGTTCCGTCATTTATTATTCCAATTAATCCACCTACATATGAAGTTGAATTAGAAGAAGGTAAATTCAAGTTTGATACTCCAACATTAATCATTGTTGAATTATTGTCTAATCTTGCTACTAATCCACCAAAGTATGTACTTGAACCAAGATTTGCAGTTGAATATACAACTTGAACATTTTCAATCAATGAAGCACTTTC
>ERZ1643249.4577-NODE-4577-length-11475-cov-18.166025_pt1 | contig 11475 bp, 4 predicted proteins | sample MGYA00579263_ERZ1643249 | MGnify/ENA primary metagenome ERZ1643249 (study PRJEB29033, sample SAMEA4952264) | chicken gut metagenome | biome: Broiler Chicken; feature: Gastrointestinal Tract; material: Caecum | place: Ireland | collected 2018 | study: Broiler...
TTTATATTAAGGTGTGTTTTTTATGGTATAATTTAGATGGTGATAATATGAATAATAATGAAAAAATATTAAGATTAAATGAAATGATAAAAGAATCCAATTCCATTGTATTTTTTGGTGGTGCTGGTGTATCTACAGAAAGTGGTATACCAGACTTTAGAAGTAAAGATGGACTTTATAACATGAAATATAAATATCCACCAGAAAGAATTTTAAGTCATGCTTTCTTTATAAATAATACAGAAGAATTTTTTAAATTTTATAAAGATAAATTAAATTCTTTAAAATATATGCCTAATATTACTCACTATACACTCGCTAAATTAGAAGAAAAAGGAAAATTAAAATCTATAATTACTCAAAATATAGATGGACTACATCAAAAAGCAGGTTCAAAACACGTACTAGAGCTTCATGGTAGCGTTTTAAGGAACTTTTGTACAAAATGTAATACATTTTATAGTGCAGAATATGTATTTAATTATAATGGCAATATACCAAAATGTAAATGTGGTGGAATAATAAAGCCAGACGTTGTACTTTATGAAGAGCCTTTAGATGAGAATATATATTCACAAGCAATAAAAGATATCTCATCCTGTGATATGCTAATTATTGGCGGAACTTCTCTTGTAGTATACCCCGCTTCTTACCTTATACAATATTTTAAAGGAAAATATATTGTATTAATTAATAAAGAAAAAACTCCTTTTGATAGTAGAGCAACTCTAGTAATTAATGACTCAATAGGAAATGTTTTTAAAAGCATAAAAATAGAAGATAATTAAATTATCTTCTTTATTTTATACTTTTTGTGTCCAATTAAATATGTCCTTTTCTTTTCCAGATTGTATACCAGTTAAAGTATCATATATTTTCTGAGTAAGATTACCAATTTTTGAAGAGTTTATAGTGTATATATTATCTCCAAATTTTAAAGTACCAATAGGCGATATAACTGCTGCTGTTCCTGTTCCAAATACTTCTTGTAATCTTTTTTCACAAGCTGCTTTTTCCAGTTCATCTACAGATATTCTTCTTTCTTCTACCTCATATCCAAAATATCTACATAAATCAATTACAGAGCTTCTTGTAACACCATCTAATATACTTCCACTTAAACTAGGAGTTATAACTTTATTATCTATTTTAAAAAATATATTCATTGCTCCCACTTCTTCTACATATTTATGCTCAATTCCATCAAGCCATAATACTTGAGAAAATCCTGCCTCATGTGCCTTTTGTTGTGATAACATAGCTGCCGCATAGTTTCCTCCTGTTTTTGCCTCTCCTATTCCACCTCTTATTGCTCTTACATATTCATCTTCTATCCAAATTTTTACCGGATTTAATCCCTCTTTATAATACGAAAATACAGGAGAAAGTATAATAATAAACTTAAACTTTGTTGAAGGTTTAACATTTACAGATGGATCAGTTGCAATCATAAATGGTCTTATATATAATGCTGCTCCTCTTTTTTGAGGTATCCAATCTCTATCTATATCCACTAATGTTTTTATAGCTTGTAAAAAATCTTCTTCATTAATTTGTGGCATACAAAGTCTTTTTGCAGAGCTATTAGCTCTTTTAATATGCTTTAGAGGTCTAAATAATTGTACATCTCCCTCTTCTGTTTTATATGCTTTCATTCCTTCAAATAATGATTGTCCATAATGAAATACCATTGCTGCAGGTGATATTGAAATATCTTTAAATTCTTCTATTCTTGGATTTTTCCATCCCTCTTTACTAGTATAATCCATTATGAACATATGGTCTGTAAAAACAGTACCAAATTCAAGACTATCATCAATATTGGGTTTTGGCTTATAGTTATTTGTCTTTTTTATATCTATATTAAGCATAAACTCCTCCAATCTAATATAATTATATTTATATATAAATAATATATACATAAATAAAAAAGTATAGCCATATTTTATATGACTATACTTATTTAAAATAATCTAATATTTATAATTAGTTCATTCTTAGTTTTTTAACTGTTTTAGCGATTACTCCTAATGATACTAAAGCCATTACTACATATGCTACTACTGCAATATCTCCAGTAGGAACATTTGTGAAGTTAACTTCTAGAGTTACACCATCTTCTTCAATTGTTACTTGGAAGATAGTTGCATCCTTCTCATATCCTTCAGCAGCTTCTGTTTCTTCAACATAGTAAACACCATATCTTAAATCATTAACTTGGTAGTATCCATTTTCATCGCTTTCGCCTTCTGCTACTACTTCACCTAATTCATTAGTAACTTTAAATTTACATCCTGCAACAGGTTCTCCTGTTTCTGCATCAGTTTTATATACTAAGATATTACCTTTTACAAATTTAACTTCAACTTCAGCTGTTACTTCTGAGTCTTCTTCAGCATAAAGTTCTTGATCTTCTGGTAATACATATTGTGCATTTAAAGCACTTACTTTTCTTATGTATCTTCCAGCTCTAATTTGTTCAAAATGAGCTACACCATTTTCATCTGTTACAGCACTATATGCTACTGTGTTAGTTAAAGGATCTACTAAATCTACTTTAGCATCTTTTAATAGATTTCCATCTTCATCTTTTACAGTTACTGCAATATCTACTAAAGTACGTGTATTTTCTGGTGTTAACATTACTTCTGGTTTTTCTGTAGTAACTTCAAATCTATACTCATTTTCATTTAAATCATAATATCTTGGTGCTTCTAATTCTTTGAACATGTATTTACCATAAGGTAGACCTTCAAGAACAATTTGACCATTTTCATCTGTTGTACGAACAACTTCTACTAATTCGCCATTTACTTTTTCAAGTAAAGGATAATCTCCTCCAACACCTTCATAGTATATAGCAAATTTAGCTCCTTCAAGTGTTGTAGCTTCTATAGTTTCATCTGTATTTCCAAATACACCCTCTAAAACACCTTCAGCAAATTGTTCTACAGCTCTAAGTAAAGATTGATCGTCTGGTTGAGTAGCTTCAATTCCAGTATCTTCAATTTTTACTAGAGTAAATTTAGTAACTTTTTTAGCTTCGTTTACTATAGTTTCAACATCAATTCTAAATAATTGATCTACATTGTTTTCTGGTTTAGCTGCAATTGCATATTCTTTTTCACTCTTAACATAATTTTCATTAGTTTCAAGTTCTTTAGCATAGAAGTTTCCTGTTGGTAAACTTACATTTACCATTGCAGTTCCATCATTGTTCATTCTAACAACGTCTACTAAATCATCTTCTTCAATTACAACATTACCTTTTAAATCTGTTATATCTTCTGCAGCATAAATTCCAACTACTACATCAGCATATTCTTCTAGCTCAGCGCCTTCTCCTTTTGGTTCGTTTTCATTTTGTCTGTAGAATTGTAAATCTTCAAACTCTTTTGTAAGATGTACTTCATATTCTTGTCTTACATTAGAATATGTTATTGTATCATTTTGTTCAAGAATAGTTTGTCCTTTATATGTATATGTTAAATCTCTTGGTGTAGAGTCTAAAACATATCCTTCTGGAACAGATACTTGCTCTAATGTATAACTACCTAAATATAATTTAGTTGTTATTTCACCATTTTCATTTGCAGTAAGAGTTACTGATTCTCCAGCTGCCATATGAACAACTTGATCTCCAGTTTTTATATCTGTTTTTGCTGTTAATTTATATTGTGCTCCTGGTATAACACCTGCACCATATGCTGGAGCTTCTATATCATATCCATTAGCCTCTTGTCCATATGTACCAGTTAATACTTGTCCTGTTGTTCTTATAGTTAAATTAACCTTTTGTGGCATATTTTGAACTATAGTTACAACTTGAGCATCTTTATCTGGATTTTCAACAGTATTAGATTCAACTTTAAATGTTGCAGATGGTTGTCCATCTTCAGCATGTTCATTATAATATCCATCTGGAGCTGTTACTTCATAAACAGTGTATTCTCCATAAGGAAGTTTTTCAGGCATTATTAAGTATCCTTTTTCATCTGTTGTATAATAAGATAATTCTTGTACTTCTGGATATTTAAGACTTTGAACTACAAGATTTCCTTCTGAGTCTCTAACTTGGAAAACAGTGTTAGCCATTGGAATTATTTTTCCAGATTCAGCATCTTGTTTTTCTATTCTTACATATCTTTGTGCTACTTCAGTATTTATTAATTTTGAATATATAAATGTTTCTTCAGAATTAATATATATTGGTAATGGATCCATAAAGTCTAAATCTGGTCTTACTTTTTCTATTTCTGTACATGTGTAGTGACCATATGGTATATCTGTAAAGTCAGCATATCCATGTTCATCAACTACTGTTTCATAATATTCATTTGGATTTGAATTTAATGTTAATTTTAATTTTGATCCTACAGCTGGATCTTTAGTAGTACTTCCACTTAAATCACTTACAGAAACAATCATTCTAAATCCACCATATATAACTGGATTTGTAGAACCAACATTTACAACTCTTTGACCATTTACATCTTGAGCATCTCCTGCTCTAGCTGTATATGTAGTTCCATCTATTTTTGTTCCTTCAGATTGAGATATTTCTTTTACATAATAATCTCTATATTCTAATGGTCTAGTTGTTGCAACACCATTAGCATCTGTAGTAATCTCTTGTACAAGTTGAGTACAACCGTAGTCTGCATATACTCCATATACTGCACCTGCTACTGTAGCATCTCCTGTTTTACTATTGCTAGCACTAGCTCCAAGTTGTTTTGTAACTTGAACTCTTAATGCATTAGTATAGAAACTTACATAAGTAACACTATTAGCATTTTGTCTTGCAGATAAATATGTTAATTGTTGACCATTATCTACAGTTGTTGCATATCCTGGTACCCAACGACCACTATTTATTGATTTATATACTGGTATACATGCTGGATTATTTACACTTCCAACTTGTTCAGTTGTATAGAAAGTTACTGAGTTTCCATTTTTTGTATATTGTATACCTGAATTTGCTTCAATGTATAAAGCTACTAGAGACATAGTTTCTAGTCCATTTTCATCTGTTACAGTATATTCATATCTACCATTTGCTTCGTTCCAATTCATTTCTATTGGATGAGCATTTGCTTCTTGTTGTGAAGCATAAGTATATGATGGGTTAGCAGATGATTGTTCAACAGAATTTCTAATGTTATAATAGTATGCTAATGCATTTCCTGTTAAATTAGCATTAACAACTTCTGTTTCAGCAGGTGTTCCTAATAATCCTGCATTTACTATCCATATATACATTTGTGTAGCGATTGATGATGCTTGCACATCTGCACCTACAACTTCTTGATTAGATGCTTGTTCAGAGCTTAAATAATTTAAACCGAAAGCTAAACCAAGTCCAATTTTATTGTCTGCATAGCTTCCATTTCCTATTCCTGTATACTCTACTCCTTCTCTGTTTACTGCAGAGTTTCCATAATTTAAGCCATAAACTTTAGAATAAGTTCCAGTTGTAGTATCTTGCACTGAATATGAATAAACTGGATTCATAGCAGATCCAAGTGCACTATCATTTGTAGAATAACCGGAATTGAAAAGGTAAACTAAATTTTGATATGTACTATCTGATGGTTCGTCGCCATCTTCTATTGCAGCAAGCTGTGATGCAATAATAGTACTTATTGTAATTTGACCATTATTTGGCATTGTAACTGCTTTTGCACTATTAGTTACAGTAGCTACAGCTACCATTAATATAAAAGCAAATACATATTTAAGCTTACTTATTTTCATATATCCTCTCCCTCTCTCCTTTTATTTTTTCAAAAAAATAAAATTTTATTTTATTTTCTGATAATAAAATAATATCATTAAGAAATTTTAATTTCAACAATAAAAAAATAAAAATTTACTTTTTTCTAGAATTTTTTACACAATATTACAATTAAATTTCACTATTATTTCATATTGTTTTCTACATAAAAAATATCCCTAAATCTAGGGATATTTTTTGTTATTTATCTTTTCTTATTTTCTCTAAAATCATTTCTCTATTTTTATATACAACATAACTTATTCCAATTACACTTGCTATTAAAACTAATGTAAATAACATTAAATTTATATCTGATGTATAAACAACAAGCTCATTTGTTACATTTATTTCTTCTTCCTCACTGCCTACTGTAAATCTATGTGGTGTTGTATCTATAATATATCCATCTGGTGCGCTTATTTCTGTATATGTATATGTTCCATATGGTATATCTTCAAAATAATACTCTCCATTTTCATCTGTTGTTCCAGTAACTACAAAGTCTGTTTCTTCACTTCTTAGTTCAAATGTACAATTTGGTATCTTCTCTCCTCCTAATAAATCTGTCTTATTTAATTTTACTTTAGAAGTTTTCCTTAAATTTTCAACATTTGTAATTGTAAATGTCATATCTTCATTCATACTAAATTCATGTTTATCTGTATTTAACTCATAAATATCTGGAGCACTTATCTCTACATAATAATACTTTTTACCAACATCAAGTAGATCAATCGGCATATAAAAATCTCCATCATTATTAGTTGTACCCGTAAATATTACCTTATCTGATTCATCTCTAATTTCAAAAGTACAATCTGGTATCTTCTCTGAATTAAATGCATCAATTTTAGTAAATACTTTTATTTCTTTTAATTTATTACTTACTTCAACATAAAATGGCTCTTCTACATTTTTATCTGTAATTGTAAATTCGTATAATTTATCATCTATTTCATAGCCATATGGTGCTTCTATTTCTTGATAGTAATATTTACCAAATGGTAAATCATTAACTTCAATTATGCCATTTTCATCTGTTATATATTCAGCAGGGCCACTAGACGTATATAACTCCTTAGCTGCTCCATTATCATCATAATATAATTTAAATTTTGCACCACTTAAAGCATGAGTTTTTGCATCAGAATCATATCCAGTAAATAAATCACCTATTCTTTGTAATAAGTTTCTATCTTCTTTTGTATATTTATATAACTTAAATTTTCCTAAATCAGTTAAATCATTTTGTATAGTATCTGCTAAATTTATAGTTATAACTGATGTTGTATCATCACTACTTACAAACTCAAAATCATATTCATTTTCATTTAAAATATAATTTTCATTAGTTGCTATTTCCTTTATATAATATTTTCCAAGAGGTAAATCATAATTTTCAGTAGTTGTTCCCTCATCTGTTATATAAAGTTTATCTACTAATGTATCTGCATCTATAATCTTTTCTCCTTTATAATTTGTTAAATCTTCTCTTGCATATACACCCAATACTACATCTTTATATGAATCTCCTAACAATTCTAAAAAGTTTGGATCTTCCATATTCTTTTTGATCTTTAATTTCATCTTTTGTCTTACATCTAAGTAATCTAAATTTTTATCATAGATTTCTAAATCTTGCCCTTTATAATCTAATACAAATGGTATTTCTTCTCCTTGAATTAAATATCCATTAACAGTTTTACTTTCTCTAATTGTATATGAACCCAAATATAATTCAGGGGACTTTCCTATACCATCTTTATCTGTTACAAAAGTAACTGTATCTCCTTCATTCATTCTAACTGTACCATCTGGAGTTGTTATATTTTCTGCTGCTTTTATTGTATATTCCACGCCTTCTAATCCTCTTTCCTCATAAACAGGTCTTGTAATATCATCTTCTTTTTTAGATGATGTAAATACCTCACCTTTTTTATATATTACCACTCTTGCTTTTTGAGGAGTATCTGGAAAATCTACTGCTGTAACTTCTACATATTCAGGTTCTTCTGGTGTTGTCGCATCAATTGTAAAAGGTATCCTTGTAGTATTTAATACATAACCATATGGTGCCGATACTTCTTCTAATTCATATTCTCCTGGTATTAAACCTTCTGGTAATATAAGTGTTCCATCACTTGATGTTACAAATTCATTAATTTGTGTTTGTGTAGGATAATCTATTGTTTGACTAATATATTGCTTTGTCGCAACATCCCAGACTTTAAATGTAGCTCCTGCAAGTGGTATTGTATTTCCAGTCTCAGAATCTTTTTTTACTATCTTTAACTTTCTTTCATACCTTGGATCTTCTACAATATAATGTAAAGTTTGACCTTCATACGATACATATACCGCTTGTGGATCCATTATATCTACAAATTCTAAACTCTTGGTTTCGGTTATAGTATACCAACCATAAGGTATATCTGTAAATTCTGCATATCCAATATCATTTATAACTGCTGTATATTTTGTATCAGGATTAGAATTTAATGTTAAAGTAAGTTCTACTCCTGTAGCTGGAGGTTTAGTTGTTGGACCTTCGCCTTCATTTGTATTATTATCTTTAAATTTTACAATGTATATATCTCCTTTTTCTACCACTTCTGTAGACGTTATTTCATGATATGAAAACTCTTGTGTTTGCTCACTTGGTACCTGAACCACTTTATATATTTCACCATCTATATTATATCCTTCAGGTGCTTTTGTTTCTTTTATATAATATGTTCCTGCTAAATACCATTTTGTTTCAGCTTGTAAATCTTGAATAGTAACTGTTTCTATTGCATCTGTACATGCTTCATCTCTATATATTGTATATTCTGCACCATCTAATTTAGCATCTCCTTGTGTAATAGTACCAGTTTCTTTATCCTCTTTATGTATGGTAATCTTCATTTTTTTAGCTACATTTTCTAATGTATATGTATATGGCTCTCTCTCTGACGAATCTTGATCTACAAAAACATCAAAATTGTCTATTTTTAATGCTGTATCTGGTACAACAACCTCTTCTATTTCATAAGTACCATAAGGTAAATTCTCTATAACACAATATCCACTTTCATCTGTCACAGTAGAATAGTATACTTTACTTCTGTCACTTTTTAATGTTGCACTAAATTTTGCACCAGCTAAATTCATTTGTGGTGTACTATCTGTTCTTTGTAATTTTTTAATTATTTGGATATCATTTTCTTTTATAGTTTCTTTAGATGTAAAGTAATTTTCCGTAAATTCTACATATTGACCATCATAACTAATAGTAAAATCTACTTCTTCATCATTTAATAGATATCCCTCAGATGCAGTTACTTCTTTATACATATATTTTCCAAGTGGTAATTCTACAATATTACTTACACCGTCTGCCTCAGTCGTACAAGTTGCAACTTCTTGACCATTTTGATATATTAAAGTAGATTTATTAGGTGTATATATATCTTCTCTTGCATATATTTTGTAAACTGCCCCACCAAGTTTTGCATCTCCTTGTGGTGTAGTTCCTGTTTCTTTATCCTCTTTAGTTATTCTTACTCTACCTTTTGCTTGCCTATTTGTTTTATCTGCTCCAACTGTTATTCCAGTTATTACCTTAGCTGTTACCTCAACATTGTCATTAAAATATCCATTTGTAGCATTAGTCTCTGTTATTGTATAAGTTCCTGCTGGTAAATCGTTAAATCTTGCCACACCATCTGCTCCTGTACTACCAGTAACTGTAACTGTTCCATTACTAACTCTAAATGTTGTTCCTTCTATTGGATTTCCATACTCATCATTTTTTCTTACTTCAAGTCCTCCAACCGCTCTAATTGGTGATATTAAATAAAATCTTGAAGTTGAGCTAGCTGGCGTAACACTATAGTTTGTAGATAAAAGTTGTTGTGATCTAGGTCCAGTAGAATTATATGCTGTTGTTGTATTATATAAATTACCATAAGCATTTGCACTTAAATCTATACTATTTATATCATAAGTTATAACTTCAACTGGTATTCTTACTTGAAATGTAGTATCTCCTGTAAGTCCAGATGTGCCTATTGGGTTTCCATTTACATCAGAAATAAAAGAACCCGCTGGAAGTCCTGCTAAATTTATATTATATCCATCACTATTTTGTGCTCTATTAATTGTTATTGTATTAGATACATATTGCATTCCTTGTAATGTAAAACTTATATTAGAATCAGAAATAGGTGGATTTCCTAAACTTCCTGTATATGATGCTGCTGCATAATATAAATTTTTAGCAGCTTGAACACATCCAGGATCACCCGCATATAAATTTTCAATATTTATTTGACCAAGTAATGCCCAGATTACTGCCTGCCTTATCTGGAAATTCGCCGCTACATTGTTAGTATATCCGTGATCTGCAACTAATGCATAACCTATTCTTGGATCACTATATGCAAATGGTGCATATTCTGTTTTTATAACTTTAACAGCCATTTCTAAACAGTATGCCATAGCTCCATCCAATGTATAGTAATATAGTGCAGGTCCATTATATACTGCGTCATGCTCTGGTACTCCTACATATAATGTATCAAATTTAGCAGCACCTGATGTAAGTGCTACTACTTTTTGAGCCCCCGAAAAAATAATTACTAAAACTGCTATAAAAGCAATATATATTTTATGTATTTTTTTCATAATTTCCTCCAAAAAAATAATCTTTTTTATTATTTTTTGAAAAATAAAACAAAATATACAATATTTTTTTGGCATTTTTTATAATTTGACTTTTTAATTTTAATTATATATAATAATTTCAGGTGATCCTATGGATACTTTTTATATAAATTTTTTATATTTTTTTATATATAGTGTATTAGGGTGGATTGTAGAAACATTATATTGTAGAAGTAAAGATGGTAAATGGACAAATAGAGGATTCTTATTTGGTCCATATTGTCCAATTTACGGATTTGGAGCATTAATTGTAATATATTCTTTAGGATTTTTTATTTCATCTCCTATTCAAGTCTTTATACTTGCAATGATAGCTACTGCAATTCTCGAATATCTTACAAGTTTTATTTTAGAAAAAATTTTTAACGCTAAATGGTGGGACTATTCAAATATGAAATTTAATATTAATGGTAGAATATGTCTTCTAAATACATTAGAATTTGGAATTTTAAGTTTAATAATAATATATGGTATTCATCCTCTAATATCTACATTTATATTAAGATTACCACAAGAATTAATCCAACTAATATCTACATCATTACTTATTATAATAAGTATAGATACTTGCTCTACTGTAATTTCTCTATTAAATTTAAAAGAAAAATTATCTATATTATATGATTTAGCAGAAAAATTAAAAAAACAAAATCACTTACAGTATAAATTATCTGATTTTTATTTATACAAAGAGCTTAGTGAATTTAGAAAGAATCTAATTACTAAAAGAAATATTCAAATAGAAAGAATATTAGATGCATTTCCCAACTTTGAATTTAAAGAATTCAAAAAGCAATTAAATGAATTTAAATTAGATCTTCATAAATTTAAAGAAGAATTAAATAAACAAAAAAAATCTAAAAAAATTAAGAAATTAAAAGAAAAAAATTAACAAAAATGCTCATTATTAATATGAGCATTTTTAATTGTCTATAGAACAAAAGTAACAAATTTTATTTGTTACGCTCCAAAACTATCTCTTAATT
>ERZ1643249.4581-NODE-4581-length-11470-cov-4.706789_pt1 | contig 11470 bp, 12 predicted proteins | sample MGYA00579263_ERZ1643249 | MGnify/ENA primary metagenome ERZ1643249 (study PRJEB29033, sample SAMEA4952264) | chicken gut metagenome | biome: Broiler Chicken; feature: Gastrointestinal Tract; material: Caecum | place: Ireland | collected 2018 | study: Broiler...
GGATGATTACATTGAAAAGTATCTTGCCGAGAAGGAGCTGGATCTGACTGCCACACTGGACGCGGAAGCGGCTTATAGCGATGCAGATTTTGTGGTAATTGCTGCACCGACCAACTATGACAGCAAGAAGAATTTCTTTGATACCAGCGCGGTTGAATCCGTAATCAAGTTGGTGATCCAGCACAACCCGGAAGCAATCATGGTAATCAAGAGCACAATTCCGGTGGGATATACGGCAAGTATCAGAGAAAAATTCCACTGCGATAACATCATCTTTAGTCCTGAATTCTTAAGAGAATCTAAGGCCCTGTACGATAATGGCTAGCCTCAAAAATTAGTTGGTTAGGGAGGCGGTATGAGGACAGGAAAACTCATGAAAATGGGCTGGAAAAGATGTTTTTGTATAAAAGCGTTTGTATAGTGATTACTTCATTATAAAGCGAAAGTCTGATGAGATAGGCGGAGATTCTTCTATTATAAAGCTAAAGTCGAGAGACTTTCGGGGCTTGAGAACCGTGAAATTTTTCATTTTGGATAGATGGTTGCAGACAATGATGAGGTCATTATAAAGCGAAAGGTGAGTTACATTGCTGGCGTCCGGGATGATATCCACATGGCAGAAAGCCTGATTTTATTGGGATTTTTAGGGAATGTTCGCTACATGATAGTGGGTTATTCCAAATGATTTTAGCTGCATTGGGAGCTCAATTTTCCGTTTGTTGTGTACAAAGGGTGCTTATCCAAATGAGATTATTGAAGTCAATAAAGTATTCAATGTTTGATGGGTCTGCCCTAAATGGAATAGTTGATGAGTAAATAGAGAAAATGAACATATTAGGCGTTGATTTTTGAGTTTTACATAAAAAATATTTGGGCATCGTTTTTGATAGAAATAGAAAGATAAAACGTAGCTGAGTTTGCAAAGAGAAGGTAAGCACCAGGTCATGGTCAAAGTGATTGAGCAAATATACAGAGATGCCTTGGGCATAGAGGGAAATGACTTGAAACGAGGGAGATTTTAATGAACAGCAACTGGTTCAAGATACTAATGAGAGCAACAAAAGTTAAATATGGAAAGAACCTGCTCCTGAAAGGTATGCCAGTCATATTCAATAAATCCGGGGCTAATCTGATTATTGGAGATAATGTTACTGTTAAAAGTTCTTTTCTCAGTAATTTGGTAGGTTTGTATAGTCGGACGATTATAGTTACTCGCGCTCCTGGCGCTGAGATTATTATTGGCAACAACGTGGGCATCTCCGGTGCCACTATCTATGCGAGAACCAGGATTGAAATCGGTGAGAACACTTGCATTGGTGGTAACGCGAAAATTCTCGATAACGATTTTCATCCCATAGAGGTCGAGGCCAGGAATAGGCTACTTAACGCTCCTAATGGTGGTGATTCTGATCTTGTTCCAGCCCAGCCTATTAAAATCGGCAAAAATTGTTTCATCGGGTGCAACAGTATCATTTTAAAGGGTACGATACTTGGAGATGGATGTGTGGTTGGAGCCGGTGCAGTTGTGGTCGGAAGGTTTGAAGATAATTGTGTAATAGCTGGTAATCCGGCAAGGATCATCAAGAAACTTAAGGAGGAAGGAAGCTTAATGGTAAAAAAGGAAAATCCTGATTTTTAAACACCATTATGCTACTGATACAGTATCGGCTGGTCAGATTCTTAAGGATCAGGTTGAGGGAATGTTGGATGAGCTTGATGTGACGGTCATCTGTGTTGTCTCGTCTTATGGGGGACAATTGGAGAAAAGTATAAGATGCAGAAGTATTTTTTTTGAGAAACTGGATGGTGGTGTAAAGCTCACCCGTGTTCGAGTGCCGGAATTCACCAAGTTGAACAAGATAAGCCGGGTCAAGAATACAATGACTTGTTTCTTTAGAGTCTTGAGTGCAAGCCGTAAAGTCGTAAAGTCGGTAAGCAGGATTATATATTTACCATCAGTCAACCGTCTATCATTGGTGGTGTGCTAGTCGTTCTGGGCAAGTAGTAAAAGCACGCTAAGATTATGAGTGCGCTATATTAGGAATAGATAAAAATAGATGAGTAAAATCATTGCAAATTATACAAGTTACACAAAAGACTTTAGTAGCAACAGTCTAACAGGAAAGCAATGATCAGCATGGTTAGGACTGAGATAAAAGAATAGGAAAGAGGCGACGGTATGCTACACGAGAATAAAGACAATAAAAAATCATATAAGGCGAGTATGGACAATCACAATGCCGACAACGGAACAGCACATACCGTGCCTTCATCTAAAGTAGTGTCATCCACAGATGCTTCTTACAAACCTCATCTTTTGGTCTACGCACACTACTACTATCCCGACACGGCTTCGACTGGCCAGATCATTCAAGACCTTGCCGAGGGAATGCTGGATACATTCTGTGTCACAGTGATTTGTGTTGTACCGTCTTATCTCGGAATAATTGAAGATAAATGGAAGACACAGAAGTATTATTTCGAGAACTTCAATGGCGTGGATGTGGTAAGGGTTGCTGTCCCCGAGTTCACGAAGTCCAGCAAGAAAAGCCGTGTGAAAAATATCCTCGCATACTTTTTTAGAGCCATGAAAGCAACAGGTAAGATTGGGAAAGTTGACTATGTGATGTCAGTATCACAGCCGCCGATTCTGGGCGGACTGCTCGGAGTGTGGGGGAAGTGGACGCTGAAAAGTGATTATGGGAAGCACCCTAGATATATCTACCAAGTCCAGGACTTTAACCCAGAGCAGATCTTAGCCGTTAATTATAGCAAGAACAAATTCATCACCGGTTTAATGATGTTCCTTGATAAATTTTCCTGTAAACACGCCGATTTAGTTATTACTGTCGGCAGGGACTTGATTGATACACTCAATAATCGCTTTTCCGGAAAGGATGGCAAGCTGAAAAGTAACGCACCGAAGTCTGTGTTAATCAACAACTGGATAGACGAGAAGGAAATCTATCCTCTCCCTTCTGACCATCCTCGTGTGAAAGCCTTTAAGAAACAGTACGGCTTAATGAGCAAAGATGGTACTAACAACAAGTTCGTTATAATGTACAGCGGTAACATCGGTTTGTACTATGACCTTGAAAAGCTGGTCAAAGTAATGAAGCAGTTCCGAAAAGGTTATACACTGAAGGGTGTGTATGAAAGTGGGCCGGTGACGGCTGACGGAAAAGAAGTTGTTTTCGCTTTCGTTGGTGCTGGATCTGTGCTGGACAAGTTGGTGCTGTACACACAGCGGCACCATTTTGAAAATGTTGTGTTCATCCCGTATCAGGATAAGGACGATTTGATTTACTCCTTGAACGCAGGAGATGTGCATTGGTGTGTTAATGCAAAGGGAATTAAAGGGGTTAGTTGTCCGAGTAAAGCATATGGAATCATGGCTGTTGGAAAACCTATCATCGGCGTTTTGGAAGAAGGCACGGAAGTCAGAGGATTGATTGAGGAGTGCAACTGCGGCAAGTGCTGTGAACCAGGCGATTATATGGAGGTTGCAGATATCATCCGCTGGTACATAGAGAATGCCGGAACAGGAAAAATGGAAGAGATGGGGAGGAATGGACGGGAGTATTTGATGAAAAGATTAACGAAAGAGATCAGTCTTGAGAAGTATAAAAGGGCTATTTTGGAAGAGTGAGGAAAGAACAGATGAGCAAAAGAAAAATATGTTTTATAGCGCAATTCCCACCTCCAATGCATGGACTCTCAAAGGCGGTTGAAACGCTCTATAACTCGGAACTTAAAGATGAATTCAACTTTGAAAAGGTTGATATAACGAACAACAAAAATTTCTTAAAAAACTTGATGGCAATATCGAGGAGTAAAGCAGATCTTTTTTACTTTACGATTAGTCAGACGAAGGGCGGAAACCTCCGCGATCTTATAATTTTTAAACTATTGAAAATGCAGCACAAAAAATGCTTGATTCATCTCCACGGCGGATACTATCGGCAATTAGTTGATAACGATATGAGTGGCTGGCAAAGAAAAGCCAATTATAAGGCTATCAGTCAATTAGAGGGTGTTATTGTTTTGGGAGAATCGCTGAAACCGATTTTTCAGGGAATGCTGTCTGACGATAAGATATTTGTTGTTCCAAATTGTGTGGATGATGAGTATTTAATGTCCGATGAGGAGTTTGATGATAAGATAAGGACTATAGATCAAAGAAAAGTAAAGCATCTCCTCTATCTTAGCAACTTCATTCGCTCTAAAGGTTATCCCGAAGTGCTTGAAATGGCAAAACTGGAAAAAGAACGAGTAAATAACGGTGAGGAAAGAAAATTGCATTTCGACTTTGCCGGAAAGTTTTTTGAAGAGACGGAGAAACAATTTTTCTGTGACTACATAAAAGAGAATGGTTTGGAGGATTATGTTACATATCACGGTGTCGTCGGCGGAGATAAAAAACGTGAACTTTTGAGAGTATGTGACATCTTCGTGCTGCTTACACGGTACCCGAATGAAGGACAGCCGATAAGTATTCTTGAAGCGATGGGCAATGGTATGGCAATTATCACAACTGATCATGCGGGGATACCAGATATAGTAAAAAATGGTGAGAATGGTATTGTTGTAAAAAAGAACGAAGTATTCCAAATGAAGGAAATACTTTTTATAGCAACGGAAGATTTGGTTGCACGAGAATTACGAAACAGATATGAAGTAAAAGAAAAATATATGGAAATCAGATATAAATCCAATATTCGCAGAGTATTTAATAAGATGGTTTCATAGAGAGCGGGATGAGTATGAAAGTAAATAAATGGCGATTTGCGATTTCGATGCTAACGATGTCCCTAATTGGAATATGGATAATGTTTTCGTGTCCTATAAATCTGGATGGACATCTTGAAAAAGCATATTGGGCGATCTTTGGGCTTCATATTGTTATGCAAATAATGATAGTGATTAGCGTATCAAGACAGGAAGCAGATTTGTTTGAGCCAATAATGCTGGTTATGCTGTTATACTATTGTATTTTTGTTTACCGCCCAATTATTGATATACATAATGGAGATTATATGACATTTGGCGTCGATCCAATGTCAGCATGTCCTAAAAGTTGTGTTATTGTTGCAAGCAGCTTGATTTCATTTTGGTTTGCATATTATAGTGGAAATAAAAAGCAAGAGCCGATAGAGGTTTCGAAGCGTGTGCTTTTGGGGCAAAGCCAAATCCTTGTGAAAGCATATGCTGTCTGGATTGTTGCATTTGCCGCCTCAGTTTTAAACCTTGTTGTATCAGGCAAAAGTCTTTCTTACATTTTTTCGCTGAGCCTTTCGGGCACAATAGAAGATTCAGCGGATACTGGCATAGCTGCGTTGTCATTCTTTTCATATACAATGATTGCACCTTGGTTGTACATTTTAATATATGACAGGGGCAGGACTAAAAAAATGATTATAACATTTTTAATGTTGTGTGTTTATGTTATCAGAGGCACACGAATCACATTGTTAAGTATGGCAGCTGCTGTTGTTTTGTATTTTTATCTATCAAGAAAGAGAAGGCCTAAATTTAGATCGGTGATTATTGCGGTAATAGCAATGTTGTTTGTTATGAGTTTTCTTCAGGCAGCGAGACATGGCATAAGATTTGGAGATTCGGCGTCTTTTTCATGGGAAGATTTTTCAACAAGCATGTTTACAAATGTGTTTGATGCTGATCTGACAACATATAAACAATTTTATGCAATTGTGGATGCGTATCCATCAAAGTATCCATACACTATGGGACGAGCAATCATTATGCAAACCTTGATAACAATGATACCGAGAGCAATATGGCCGGGAAAGCCTGATGTGGTTATATCAGAAGTGATAAAGAATGCTGTCAATCAAAGTGCAGCAGATTCGGGAATGGCATCGCCCAATATAGGAGAATATTATTTTGAATTCGGTGTATTGGGATGCGTGGTACTAATGTTCATTGTAGGAAAAATATTCAAACACTGGAAATCATATATAGCTTCGAATAAAATCGAAAAAATAATCGCATATTCCTGCTTATATGGAGTTGTTTTTCAGTTGATCATAAGGACTTCAACTCCATCTCTTGTTTATCAGTACATTTTTACGATTGTACCGATTCTCCTGATTGAAAGAATCAATATAAAGCAGAAGAAATATGAAATAGAGGAGTTAACGAATGGAACTCATTGAATTAACAAGGAGAACTCATCTCTTTACATGCAAAGCAATCAACGTTTTAACTTCATTGCAGTATACATTAAGGGACAGAAAAAAATATGCTGACTATACAAAGAAAAATGTGACACTCAAAAATATCTCTGAAGGAGAAACGTGCTACATCCTTGGTAATGGCCCTTCGTTGAATAGGGTGGATCTTTCTAAGCTAAAAGGAAAGCATATCATTACTGTGAATAAATTTATTCTTACATCAATGTACTCTGAATTAAAACCAGAGTATCATTGCGTTATTGATCGTTTTATTTTGGAGCAGGTTAAGGATGCTGTAAAGGAAGATTTAGAGGACAATAGCAGTCTGACGAAATTTTTGCTGCACCGTACTGGAATAGATAAGATTGGGCGCAAAGATAGAGCGTATTATATTTATAACCGACATTTTCCGGTAAGTGAAGATGTCCATCCAGATTTAACTCGAAATGCCTCTACGTTTTACAATGTGCTCCCATTTACGGCAATGTGTGCTATTTATATGGGCTTTAAAAGAATCGTTCTCCTCGGTAATGACTTCAGTTTTTTTACAGCAAGAAAAGATCAACATTTTTATGATATAGATGAAAAAAAAGAACGCCAAGAATCGTTATATCAAGATCTGACCGGTTGTTCTATTGTTTTGCTTCAATATAGAGCACTGCGAAAATATTGTGAGAAGCATGGAATTGAAATCGTGAACGCAACAGAAGGTACCCTGCTAGATGAAATTAAGCAGGTAAAGTTGGAAGATTATCTGTGACTTGGAGGGAGTATATAAATGCAGGAAGAAAGAAAACCACGAGTAATTGTCGCACATCCGAGTAAACAACACTCCTTTTATACTGCCACTGCTTTTGAACGAGCGGGTATGCTTGAAGCATACATTACAACAATATATGATAAGGATGGTTCAATTACACATGGACTTAAACGACTGCTAAAGGGGAAAGACTTAAAAAAAGCGTCTACTCGCTCATGTTCAGAAATTCCAAATGAAAAAGTTATACAGTTTTATGAACTGGATTATTTGGTAAGCTTATTTCTCAACCGTATTCCAAAGTTGAGAAGGCTTAGAGAAAAACACAGAAGGTATGTTGCAAACAAGTTTGGAAAGAAAGTTGCAAAATATGCCATAGAACATCAAGTGGATGCGGTAATTATGTATGATAGTACAGCAGAAACTTGTTTTAAAATTTTAAAAAAAGATTATCCAGATATAATTAGAATTTTGGATTGTTCGATTTCATCTCGCCCATTTATGAAGAATAATTTTGAAAAGGACATGAGATTATATAAGCATAAAGAACTTATGAAAGAGCATCCTGACTTTTGGGTTAAGAAGGATTTAGCATCTTCAGTTAGAGAGATAAAAGAGTCCGATGCCTATTTTGTGCCGTCAAAAATAGTAAAGAAGAGTATTTCGTTCTGTGGCGGGGATTCATCAAAAGTGGAAATTGTTCCTTATGGTGTCGATGTTCAAAAGTTTTCATGCAAAGAAGACATGAATTCCGGCAAGAAGTTGAGGCTGATATATGTCGGTCAAATAACCTATAGAAAAGGAATACATCATTTGTTAAATGTTATTTCCAGATTTACGGAGAGTCAAATTGAACTTGATTTAGTGGGTTCATATGACTCTAAGTCTGATTTGTATTTGAAATATTGCAATTCGGATAATATTCATTTTTGTGGTTTTATTACCAGAGATGTTCTTGCATCTAAATATAAAATGGCAGATTTGTTTGTTTTTCCAACGCTTGGAGAAGGATACGGCCTTGTTGTACTTGAATCGTTGGCATGCGGTGTCCCTGTCTTATGTTCCAATCTTGCGGGCGGAGACGATGCAATACAAGATGGTGTGAATGGATATGTTTTTAATCCATTTGATGAAGATGAACTTTTTAAAAAACTGCAGTTTTGTATCGATAAAATTGAAATAATTAGAGAAATGTCAAGTACAGCACGCAAGACAGCGTTAAATTATACATGGGAGAATTATTACAAAAACATTATTATGGCATTTGAAAGGATTTTGAGAAATGGCAGAGACAATAATCTTTGACAAGAATGATTCGATGCGATTAAAGGGCGTTGCTATCATATTAATGATTTGTAATCATCTTTTCCCAATACATGAGTGGATCTATCCGGAAAATCAGTTTTATAGTATTGCGGTTGGGGGCAAGACGTTAGCTGCTTATTTCGGCGGCTTTTCAAAGATTTGTGTCGCTATTTTTGCTCTTTTAACTGGCATGGCAATGTGTTATACATATAGCAAAAATACTATTGGGGGGGATATAGGCATACACTCAAAAAGCTACTTCCTTTTTATCTAACATACTGGCTGATCATTGCACTTCTTTATATTCCAGTTATGCTTGCGTGTGGTCTGTTTGATTTTTCGCCAGTAGAGTTTTTTTTTAATCTTCTTGGATATGAAACAACAGTAATTAAGATAGCATGGTATGTAAGATTTTATTTAGAATTGGTTATTAGCTTTCCGCTTATAATTCTGTTAGATAAATTACTTGGGTTAAAAATAAAGAATGCAAATGTTATAGGCATAATTATGGTTCTGTTTTGCTGGGCAGCAAGTATTCTTAGTAATTTGTTTTACTATCCAATGCAGAAATTTGTGACAGAATATTTCGAGTATCTTGCAATTCCTGTTGTTGGATATTATATTGCGAAAGGAAGCCTTTTTGAAAAAGCAGCAAAGGTCATATCCGATAAGAAAATGAATTTCTGGATTGAAATCATTATAGGGATAGTGATATTTGCAGTTCTTTTTTTGGCTAGAGGCATTGCTAAAGATATAATGTATTTCAAGTTGGACGTAATATATGCTCCAATATTTGTGTTTGTATTATTTTATTTGTGGAATGAGCTTCCAGCTAAAATAGGAAGGATTATAGATAGATCACTCTTTGTAATGGGACAATATTCCCTTGAGATTTGGTTTATGCATGGTATATTCTTTATTGGTAATGCAACTGTACAGAAAGTGGCGTATTGGCCTAAATATTCAATCTTAATACTTGCTTGGGTTATTGTTTTGTTACTGCCTTTAGCAGTTCTATTTCAAAAGATAAAACAAATGTTAATTGGATGGCTGCGTATTAAATAAACTACAAAACAGAGGGAAAATATATGAAAACTATTGCTATTGTACCTATGAAGCTGAACAATCGTCGGCTTCCACAGAAAAATACTAAATCCTTTACCAACGGAAAACCGCTTTGCTATTACATATTGTCCACATTGCTTAAAGTAGCGGGCGTGGATGAAGTATATGTTTATTGCAGCAATCCGGATATTCAGGAGTTTATTCCGGAAGGAGTAAAGTACCTTCAAAGGTCTGCTTCTCTGGATCAGGATACCACCAAAATGAACGAGGTGCTTCAGTGTTTTGCAAAGGATGTTCCGTCTGATATTTATGTTATGACGCACACGACCGCTCCCTTTATTAAAGTAGAGAGCATTGAGAAAGGACTTAATGCTGTTCTGTCCGGAGAGTATGATTCGAGCTTTGCAGCCAAGAAGCTCCAGGATTTTCTCTGGAAAGATGGAGCGCCATTCAATTATGAGTTGGATAATATTCCGCGTACACAGGATTTACCGCCACTGTATGAGGAAACGAGCGGGTTTTATATCTATAAGGCAGATGTTATGACAAAACTGAACCGCCGTATTGGTTACAAGCCTTATATCGTGGAAGTGGGAGAAATCGAGAGTATTGATATTGATGAGCCGGAGGATTTCGCTATTGCTGATGCTATTTTCAATCATATAATCAGCAAAGAGAAAAAATAAAGGAAGAGAAAGTATTAAAGCTAATTCGGGCTTTTAGAACCGGGAGGACGATTATTTATGAACACAATTCATGTACTGGACTGTACGCTTCGTGATGGTGGGTACTGTAACCAGTGGAAATTTGGCTTAAAAAATACGAAGAAAATCATAAAGAGCCTCGTTGATGCTAATGTGGATATCATTGAGTGCGGTTTTCTTACAAACAAATTTACATACGATCCTGAAATCACAAAATTCACAGCAGTTGATGAAATTGCAGCAACGATTCCGACAGACAGAAAAGGAAAACTCTTTGTCGCTATGATGAATTATGGCGAGTATGATGTGGCTGACCTGCCGGAGTATGATGGAAGATCTATCGATGGTATTCGTGTTGCTTTTCATAAGAAAAACTTGACTGAAGCTGCAGAGCTTTGCCGTCAAATCAAGGCTAAGGGATACAAGGTCTTTGTGCAGGCGATGGTATCTCTCAGCTATTCGGATGAAGAGTTTCTTGCTATGATTCGAATGATGAATGAAATCGAGCCGTATGCTTTTTATATCGTGGACAGTTTCGGTATGATGAAAAAGAAGAATTTGATTCGACTGTTCTATATGGTAGAGAATAACATCAGGGACGGCATTTGGATAGGGTTCCATTCGCATAATAATATGCAGCTTGCTTATTCGAATGCTCAGAGTCTTGTGGATGCACAGACGAACCGCAACCTAATTATTGATTCTTCTATCTATGGTATGGGACGCGGAGCAGGCAATCTTAACACAGAATTGTTTGTGGAATATCTGAATGAAAATGCTGATGGCAAGTATAATTTAAAGCCGCTTCTTAATGTCATTGATGAAATCTTAAATGACTTCTATCAGAAGAATTATTGGGGTTATTCGCTTCCGAATTACATCTCGGCTGTCCATTGGGTACATCCGAATTATGCGGGTTATCTTAGTGAGAAGAACACACTGACTGTCGAAGCTATGGATGAGATTTTTTCCATGATGCCGCAGGATAAGCGTTTCGAGTTTGACAAGGATTATATCGAGCAGCTTTATGTGAAATATATGGCTACCGGTGAAGCACAGGAAAGTCATAAAGCCGATTTGAAGGAAAAACTGGAAGGAAAGAAAGTTTTGCTTATCGCCCCCGGCAAGAGCTCCGGCGAAGAGAAAAATAAAATAGCGGCTTTTGCGGCAAATGAAGATGTGGTATCTATCAGCGTAAATTTTGATTATCCAGGCTGTGATACGGATTACATATTTGTAAGCAATCTACGCAGATTCAGAGAGCTTGATACGGAACAGTATGGCAAATGTATAGTCACATCAAATATACCTGCGGATAACGTGTATCTTCAGACGAACTATTTTGATCTGTTGCTGCCGATTGAGGCTGTGCAGGATAATGCAGGTCTTATGGCGATTAAGTTCTTCATGGAATTAGGGGTAAAAGAGATATATCTAGCAGGCTT
>ERZ1643249.4588-NODE-4588-length-11457-cov-8.269602_pt1 | contig 11457 bp, 10 predicted proteins | sample MGYA00579263_ERZ1643249 | MGnify/ENA primary metagenome ERZ1643249 (study PRJEB29033, sample SAMEA4952264) | chicken gut metagenome | biome: Broiler Chicken; feature: Gastrointestinal Tract; material: Caecum | place: Ireland | collected 2018 | study: Broiler...
TATTACATGCCTTTTCTAAAAAAGGAACAAAGCCTCTACCATATCCAAAAGTTCCTTATGGAATGGAGGATAAAGTGAAAGAAATTGAAGAAAAAAAAGAGCCTACCGCACAAGAAGTAGAAAATGAAAGATTAAAAGCACAAATATTTTTTTCTAATTGGGCTAGAGCCACTAAAAAACAATTTAACAAAGAAGGGTAGGTGAAAAAAATGGATACTACAATTGATGAAGTTAATATTGAAATTGGAGCTAATTCCCAAAATGCAAGTTCTAATCTTGATAATTTATCTAAAAGTATAACTAATTTAACTTCTATTTTAAACAATGGATTAAAAGGTTTAACAAATTTTAATTCTACTTTAGCTAACTTAAAAAAAATAACATCAAACATGAACATAAATACGGAATCTTTTACAAAAATTCAAAATTCTTTAAATGGAATAAATAATATTGGAAAAGCTACAAATTTATCATCTATTACAAAGCAATTAAAAGAAATTCCAAATATAACAAAATCATTAGATGAAAAAACAATTAGTAATTTTACATCAAGAATAAAAGAATTAACAAATGCATTATCTCCACTGGCAACAGAAATGGTAAAAGTATCTACTGCATTTTCTGCATTACCTAATAATGTTAATAAAATTAATACTACACTTTCTAAAGCACAAAAAACTATAAATAATTCAGGTAAAAAAGAAAATTTTATAGATAATATTTTTAGTGGAACAGGTGGAGGAATATTAAAAGCAGGATTATTAATTGCAACTATTAGAGAATTAGGAACAACAATAGGTGGATTTGTTAACCAAAGTAATGCTTATATAGAAAATATGAATTTATTTTCAGTTTCAATGGGAGAAGCAACTGATAAAGCAAAAGAATTTATAAATCAATATACTTCTGTTTTAGGAGTAGATCCTTCTAATATGATGAGATATATGGGTATGTTTAATACATTAGTTGAAGGATTTGGTTTGTCTAGTGATGCTGCTTATACAATGTCAAAAAATTTAACTCAATTAAGTTATGATATGAGTTCATTTTTAAATATACCAATAGAAGATGCAATGCAAAAATTAAAATCAGGTATTTCTGGAGAAATTGAGCCAATGAGAGCAGTTGGTATTGCGTTAGATGAAGCTTCATTACAAGAAACTGCTTATGCTTTAGGTATAGATCAAAAAGTAAATGCAATGACAAGAGCACAAAAAACAGAATTATTATATTATCAAATAATGACTAAAACTACTAAAATGCAAGGAGACATGGCTAGAACTTTAATTTCACCTGCAAATGCTTTAAGGATTTTACAACAACAATTTACTCAACTTGCAAGAGCAATAGGAAATATATTTATACCAATATTAATGGCTATAATACCTTATATTCAAGTTGTTGTTAAATGGTTAACTACATTAGCAAACGCAATAGCTGGATTTTTTGGATTTAAAATTGATAATTATTTATCAGATACAACTAGTATAAGTTCTGGATTAGGAGATGTTTCAACAGGAATTGGAGATATAGGAAGTTCTGCAGCTGATACAAATAAAGAACTTGATAAAATGTTAGGAAAATTTGATGAATTAAACGTTATTGATTTTGATAAGGGAAGTAGTTCTGGAGGAGGAAGTGGATCAGGTACAGGAGCTGGATCAGGAGGAAGTTTAGGAATACCTTTACCAGACTATGATGCTTTAGCAGGAGCTTTAACGCAAAATTTAGATGAAGTTGAAAGAAAATTAAAAAATATTTTACCTTATATAGAAGCAATAGGTTTAGCACTTTTAACTTGGAAAATTAGTTCTAGTGTTTTAAAGTTTTTAAATAGTTTAGGATTAATAAAAAATCTTAGTAGTGCTTTAAGAATTGCAGCTGGTGTTTCTATTGCGATTGGAGGAGCTTGGTTATTATATAAAGGAATAAAGCAAGCTTTAGATGAAGGACTAACAGCAGATAGTATAATAAAAATACTTGGTGGAACAATGATTATAGGAGCTGGGCTATCATTAGCTTTTAAATCTATTGTACCATTAAAAGTAGCATTAGGAATAACTTTAGCAATAGGAGCAGGAATATTAGAAGGAAATGGATTAAAACAAGTTTTAAGTGGAGATTTAAATGCTAATTCAATATTGTCATTATTAGCCGGAGGATTAGCTGCTGGAGCAGGTGTATTTGCATTAACTGGAAATATAAAATTAGCTTTAGCTGTAACTTTAGCAATAGAAGGATTTAACTTAGGAACAATGATTGGGCAATGGTTAAATAATAACTTTGGAGACAGTTATGATTGGTATTTAGAAAAATTTAATGTTCACTTAGAAGATGGAATTGATTTTTCTGATGTTTTAGGAATTATAGGAACAATGCTTGGAACAATAGGAGATGCAATATTAACAGGATTAGGAAAAATATGGGATTTAATTCCACCAGATATACAAGAAGGAATACAAAAAGCTGTTAGAATATTTTTAGCAATTGCAACATTAGGAATATCTGAAGTTGTTATGCTTATAGCAAATAATTGGGATTCAATAAAAAAATTTTTTACAGAAGATATACCTAATTTTTTTACCGAAACAATTCCAGAATGGTGGGGAAATATAGGAAAATCATTACAACAAGTATGGGACAATATAGTAAATTGGTGGAATAACAGTACATTGGTAATTTGGTGGAATGATGATGTAGCACCTTGGTTTACTATAGAAAAATGGCAAGAATTATTTAATAACATAAAGACTTCAATACAAAACAAATGGCAAGAAATTAGTAATTGGTGGAATAATAGTACATTAGTAGTTTGGTGGAACAATGATGTAGCACCTTGGTTTACTATAGAAAAATGGCAAAATTTAGCTAATTCAATCAAAGATGGTATTAAAAATAAATGGAACGAATTTACTAGTTGGTTTTCAAATAATGGATTATCAAAATGGTGGAATGAAAATGTAGCACCTTGGTTTACTTGGCAAAAGTGGTGGGGATTAGCACAAGATGCAATAAATGGAATAAGAAATGCTTTTGAGAATTTAAATATACATATAAAACTACCACATTTTTCTTGGACTACTACTCCTGCCTCAGGTTGGATTGCAGATATTTTAAGCACATTAAATCTTCCAACAAGTTTACCAAAGCTAAATATACAATGGTATGCAGAAGGAGGATTTCCAGAAACAGGTCAATTATTTGTTGCAAGAGAAGCAGGACCAGAACTTGTAGGAAATATAGGAAATAAAGCAGCAGTAGCAAATAATGATCAAATAGTAGAAGGTATAGCACAAGCAGCATATCAAGGAATAAGTCAAGCTATGAAAGAAAATAAAGAAAATGAAAGACAACCAGTTAATGTTTATATTGGAAATAAAAAAGTTTATAGTGGATATGGACAATATGTTTCAAGTGAAAATAATAAATATGGAACAAATATAATAAAATTATAGGAGGAGAATTATGAGTAATTTTAGAGGATATTATTTTAAAATTGGAGATTGTTACTTTAATTCTCCTTTTCCTAAAAGAGAAGGATATGAAGTACAACCTCATATAGTTCAAGTAACAGATGCTGGAAGAGTTGCAAGTGGCAAATTAATAATAAAAGAATTACCACATAGACCAACAAAATTAGTAATACAATTTCCAGTAATGACACCTGAACAATTTAGAAAATACTATGCAGCATTAGACAACATGTATTTATCAGTGGAATATTATAATGAAGATTATGATAGATATGAAATAGCAACAATGTATCATTCAGACTTGATATACAAACCAATAAAATATCAAGGAAAAGAAATGATAGATTTTCAGCAATTTAGTTTAATAGAGCATTAGAGAAAGGAGATAACATAATGTATAATTTTTCTAATGAAGCTAAAGAAAGAATAATAAATGGAAAAATTACAAGAGCATATTTAAAAGTTTTAGCAAAAGATAATTTACCAGAGTTTATTATAAATGAAAGTAATTATTTAAAAGATTTAACTTTTGAAGATTCAAGATATGTACCTAATGAAGGATTTATAGGTGGCACAGTTGCTAAAAGTGTAACAGGTAATTTTAATAATGTTGATAATTCTTTTTCAATTCAAGATAGAGAATTTGAATTATATTTAGGAGTAGATTTAGAAAACGGAGATACAGAATATCAAAAATATGGAACTTTTATAGTGCAAAAACCAGAAGATGATCAGGTTACTGATAATACTTCTTTTGAAGCATTAGATTATATGATAAAATTAAATTTACCTTGGGAAGATAGAATGACATATCCATGTACTTTAAAAGAATTATTTTATGACCTTGTAGAACAATCTGGAATGAGTACAAAAGTAACAAAATTTTTAAATGAAGATTTTATTATAGAAAATAATCAATTTGAAGAAGGCACTACAAGAAGAGATGTTTTAAAAGCAATCGCACAAGTAGCTTTTAATTGGGCAAGAATAGATGAAGATGATGAAATAGTGATGGATTTTAATAAAAAAGATAATATTGATGAAGTTTTAGATATTGATAAATATTACAATTTTTCGAAACAAGATAAATATGGTCCAATAAATGTTATAGTTTTTAGAAATAGTCAAGTTGAAGGAGAAAATATTACTATAAAAGATGAAAAAAGTATAAATGCAGCAAAAGGAAAAAATAAATTTAATAAAAATAATATGCAATATACTGATGGATATTATCTTGATATAAATAATAATGAAATCCCTAATGAAAATTGGAAATATACTGACTATATTGAAGTTGATAGCTATTATATAACATTAAGTGGAATATCAGGAAATCTTCAATCTTTATGTGCTTATGATGAAAATAAAAATTTTATTGTAGGTGCTAATTATAATAATAAAACTAGTGTAACTATAAATAGTAATAAAAAAATAAAATATGTCAGATTTTCAGTTAATACTAATTGGATAAATTCAAAAAATAATTATTATCTTTTAAATTTTTTATTAAGACCAAGAAATAATAAAATTATTGATGAAATTCAATTAGAAGAAAATTTAGAAAAAACAGATTTTGAACCTTTTATAGCTAATGGAGAAACAGAGCTTACTATTGCAGATAATCCTTTCGCATATACGCAATCAAAAAGAGCAGAATTAATTGAAGCAGGAAGAGAATTATTTGGATTAGAATATGTACCATTAACTTTAAATGGCATTGGTTACATTTATTTAAATTGTAAAGATAAAATTAAGGTTACTAATTTAAACAATGAAAGTTTTGAAACTTATTTAATTAATCATACAATAGAATATAATGGAATTTCATCAGATATTATTGAATCGCCAGCAATTACAAAAACAGAAACAAAATATCAATTTACACCATCAATGATTCAAGCATTAAAACATACTGAGTTATTAGTAGATAAAGCAAATCAACAAATAGAAGCAATTGTAGAAGAACAAACAATTTTTAGTAATCAATTAAGTAATATAGTAATAGGAGTAGGTAATATTACAAATGAAATAGAAGGATTTTATAATTTTGAAAAAGAAGTTTCAGGTCAAAACGAATTATTATTAGAAGATGCTTTAAATATGGATATTTTAAGATTTGAAGCATTTGCTAAAAGTATAAAAGGAATATATCCAAATTCTAAATTATATCCAAGTTCAAATTTATTTCCTAAAAAAGGCGGAACTACAATAACTTTAGTATTTGGAAGAACTAGTAGAGATTCAGTTCCTGACCCAATATTACCTAGTAAAACATTATATCCTAGTAAAACATTATATCCTAGAAGTAATGGATATTATAAATCAGAATTTGAATTTTATATAAAAGAACCATTAAGAAATTATTTAAATTTAAATGATAGATTTGTAGTAGAATTAGATCAAGATAATGGAATTTGTAATGTTAAAGTTATAAGATATTTAGATGTAAATGATAAAGGAGAATATATAGTTCTTGATACTCCAAAAGAAGAAATTATAGAACAAAGACATTTACCACTATTTAAAGGTAATAATTATGTTTATATAAAAGAATTTAAAGATTGGGAAATAAATGCAAAATATATATTTAATAATAATTTAAATAAAGATTATGCGTTAAGAGTTGAAACTAATTCAAAAGTAAAAATAATAGAAGATGAAATAAATTTAGAAGTTTCTAAAAAAGTAAACCAAGATGAAGTTATTTCAAGCATAAATTTAAGTCCAGAAGAAATAAAAATACTAGCAAAGAATTTGCAATTAGAAGGTTTTACAAGTATTAATGGTAATTTTACTATTGATGAAGAAGGGAATATGATTTGTAAAAATGCAACAATAGATGGAGCTGCAATAGTTAATGGAGAAAAATTCTCTGTCGATGAAGAAGGAAATTTAAAATGCAATGATGCTACAATGAATAATGTTACAATGAATAATGCTACATGTAATGATATTAATATAACAAGTGGAAATATAAATATGATTTTAGATGATACAACAGCAGATGTTCAATCATTTACTTTACACGATAATCATAATAATATATATTTAGAATTTTCAGGACATGGATTTGGAATTAATGGAAATATTTCTGGAGGTTGGGTAAGAAATGCTGTAAATGTAGGTCTTGCTACTGATGGTTCAGGAGGTCATGTAGATTGTGAAGGAAATATGAGTGCATGGGCTTTCAATCAAACTTCATTAGAAAAGATAAAGAAGAATATAGAAAAATTTAATAATGGTTTGAATATTGTAAAAAATTCTGATATATATAGTTATAATTTAAAAGTTGAAGATAACAATGAAAAAAAACATATTGGTTTTGTAATAGGAGATAAATATAATACTCCAGAAAGTGTAATAAATAAAGCCCAAAATGGAATTGATTTATATTCAATGATTTCAATATTATGGAATGCAGTACAAGAACAACAAGAAGAAATAGAAAATGTAAAAGGAGGAAATTAAAATGAGTATTCAATTAGATCGAATTGGTTGGAAAGATGAACCAAGTACAGATACACCTATTGATAGTGGAAATTTGGGAAAAATGGAAGATAATACAGAAAAATTTGTAAAAAATCTTTATGATGGATATAATTTATATTCAAATTTAGAGGGTACTAGTGATACAATAAATATAGATAAAAATATTTTTAGTTATAAAGAATTAAAAATAACTTATAGAATAGATTATAGTGGACAAGAAACAACTTATACAACTGAAACAATTCCACTTATTGTTTCGGGAGAAAAAGTTACTTTACACAATCATTATCTTGGAAGTATATTTTTTTATACATATGAAACACAATTAACAATAACCAATAATCAAATAACTTTCTATGGAAATAGAGCTGCAACTGTTAGTTCAAGTGGTGGATTTAAAATAGAAAATGTATCACCTATAAAAATAATAAGAATAGATGCATATGATAAAATTAGTGAATAAAGAAAGGAGGAAAAAATTAATGGAAATAAAAGAAATAACTTATAAAAATAAAATAGCAATAGAGGAAGATCCAGATTATCCAGAAGAAAATCAAGTTACAGATGAAAATATGAATGAGATTAAAGAAGTAGTAAATTATAATGGAAAAAAATTAAAAGAAGTATCAGAAATAGAATTACAAACTTTACAAGAAGAAAATAAAAAACTAAAAAGTGCTTTAATAAATGTAGAAACAGAAGAAGCAAAGAGTTTGCATATAGAAGATGCAAGCGAGGTGCCAGCACAGCTAAAAGTAATGGGAAATCAAGAACAAGATGGAGAACCTAGTCCAGAAAATGAAGTTGAAGTAAAATGCTTAGGAAGTAATAAAAATTTATTTTCTTTAAACAATAAACTTGAAAATGCAACTATTTCTGCAAATGGAAAAATTTCAACATTAAATGGTGCAAATTTATATTATATTGAAATAAAAAATAATGTTGAATACATTTTATCTATGCTTTTAGATAGTTTTGCGCAAGGAAATGTAGTGTATGGCTTTAGTGACGCAATACCTGTGCTAAACGCATCAGCGACATATAATTTTACAAACATTTCAAATTTAAATAATATGATATTTACTTCAAATTCAAGATATTTAATAATAAGATTTGTTGTGGAAAGTCAATTAAATCATATTTCTAATATAAAATTAGAACAAGGAAAAGTGGTAACATCTTATTCTCCATATCGGACAAGGTAGTACAGAGATAAAGAAAATAAATAAAAATTTGTTTAAAATCACAGCAGAGAGTAGAACAGTTGGAGGAATTGAATATACAGTTAATGACGACGGAACAGTTAGTGCAAACGGAACTTCAACAGGGGCTTATTTAAATTTAAATGATATGACGCTAAAAAAAGGAACATATACTTTTTCGGGAGGACCTGAAAATGGCGGTCCTATGAGTCAAAAATTGTCTATTTATGATATGAGCAAAGGATCAGGTAGCAATTTAATTGCTTTAGATGCTTTATACGGAGAAAAAACATATACACATACTTTTGAGGAAGATACTGATATTAGAATAACATATGTAGTGCCAGCTGGAACGATAGTAAATAATGAAGTAGTAAAATTACAAGTAGAACATGGAAATAAAGTAACAGAATTTACAAAGAACAAAGAAGATAATTGCATTTTACCAATTCAGCAAGAAATGCTACAAAATGATTACTTTGACTTAAAGACATTAGAAGAAGTACATAATTGGAGCGAAATTAATGTTTCAGAATTATTATCAAAAGATATTGCTATTGGTTCTGCATCTACTGAACAATATTATGTATTTCAAATTCCACTTGGTAATGAAAACCAAATAGCAGAAAAAGTATTATGTGAAAAACTTAAATTTTTAGGTTTTGAAAAAGCAACTAACCAAAGAGAAGAAGAAGGAATAGCAATAAATCAAGATGCAAAATATTTTGGAAGAATTTGGATAAAAGCTTCTAGATTATCAGAAAAAAGTATATCAGCGTTTTTAAGCTGGTGTGCCGAAGAGAATATAATCGTAAAAGCGTTAATAGAAGACAATGAAACACGTCTACCAATGACGTCTGAACAAATTGAAATTATAAAACAACTAAGTGATTTAGATTTATTTGACGGCACAAATAACATAATAACAGCAGAAAACATAGCAAAATTAAAACTAAAATATGTAGCAGATACAAAAACATATGTAGATAATCAAGTAAATGAAAGATTAAGTAATATAGAAAATCAGATTATAAATTTATCAGGAGGTAACTAAAATGTTTGAAATATTAAAAAGAAAGATAGAAAGAAAAGATTATAAACTTGAAACAATGATAGAAAAAATAAGAATATTGTTTGCAGATGATGAAATAACAAAAAAAGAAAAAGATGAACTAGAAAATTTAGCAAGACAGAACGCAAATGCAGAAAACAGTTATGCACCACTTCAAGAACAAATTGATGAAGCTTTTGCAGAAATTAATTTATTAAAACAAACTGTAGAACAACCTAAAGAAGAATATCCAGAGTATGTTGCACCTTCCGGAGCTCATGATGCTTATAAAATAGGAGATAAAATAACATATAATGGAAAAAAATATACATGTAAATTAGATAATTGTGTATGGTCTCCTGAAACTTATCCAGCAGCTTGGGAAGAAGTTTTATAAATAATAAATAATAGGCGGAGGTTTTAATAATGACAAATGAACAATTAACACAAGAATTTTTAAAATTAGCAGAACATCAAGCAAAATGTGATGCTGAAAGGGAAAATATGTTAATGATAATAGATGAATTAAAAGAAGATGTAAAATCAACAAAATCTTTAGCAGAAGATGTACATATTATGGCAATAAACATGAAAACAATGCAAGAAGTACAAGAAGAAACAAAAAAAGAAACAACTAAACAATTAGAAGAAATAAATGATAAAGTAAATACATTAAGTTCAAAAGAATTTAAAAATTATCAAGAAAATAAAAAAATTATAAAAGATAAAATAGTTGGAGCAATAGGTGGAGGTTTAGGTGTTGGAACAATAGCTTTTATAATATGGTTTATAAAAAAATTTATGTAATATATATTGTACATTTTAGATAAAAGTGTTATAATAATTTTAGGGCTAGGCAAGAGTAATTAACTTGCTGAAAGCAATCCTCGATTTGTTGCCCTATTTAAATATTCGAGGAGAATCGAGGGGAAAATGAACGAAATAATATATGAAATAATATACGCAGTTTTAGTTAAAGTAGCAGAACCAATATATTTTTCTTTATTTTTAATAATAGGCAAAAACATAAAAGAAAAAAGATTATTATTGACTATAATAATGATTTTTGAATATTTGATGTTAAAATATTTTATACATTTTAATGTATGGTTTCAATTAATTTATACTTTTATAAGTTTTATTAATTTAAAAGTTTTATATAAAGAAAAATCAAAAATAACAGATATATTTTTATTTGCAATTTCATCAATATTTTTAATCATTATAAGTATAATAAGTTATGCAATAATATATTTTACTATTAAAGAATATTTCATAGCTTTGTTATTTAATAGATTTTTAATGTTTTTACTATTATTTTATGGAAGAAAAAGAATAGAAAATAAATATAAACAATTTTGTAGTTTATGGAACAGACATACAAATCCAACTAAAATTAAAAGTTTGACATTAAGAAACATCTCAATAATAATTTTTAACTTAATGTTTTGGTTTATAAATTTAGGTATGGCATTTAGTTTTATACTAAATTCATAGGAGGTGTTATTATGGGTGCAGAAGATAGCTGGTTTTGGTTTTATTCAGAAGATGGAGAGTAATAGGTATGAATAAAAAGTTTTTATTTAGTTTATTTTTCAATATTATAGAAACAATAGTAATATTTATGATAGGCTTAATTTTTAAATTAAGTCCTAGTTTGATTATAATTTTAATGTTAGTATTTTTCTTTACTAGGTTATTATGTGGACAACCTAAACATTATAACAAATGGTATAGATGTTTTCTTTGGTCTACATTAACTTTTACAAGTGTATATGCTTTAACAGATTTGCATATAATCGCGACCATTCTGCTAACAATATTTGCAGGATTTATAGCAACTGGAAGAGCAGATATACAAGATCTATATCAATGGAAAGGCAAAAGTACAAAATACTCTGATATAGAAGAATATATAAAATATAATTCTATGAATGATACATTATTAGAATTTGAAAGAAAATTAAAAGAACAAGATGGGCTATTGTTTTTATTATATAAATATAGATTTAAAGAAAACTTAACCTTTGCTGAAATTTCTGAAAAGTTGGATTTAGAAAATCCAAGAATAGTAGAAAAGTTAAACACAATAGCTTTTAGTATTAGAATTTATTGTGGAATATAAGGAGTCTAAAAATTAGGCTTCTTTTTTTGTGTAGTCGTACTAGATAGAAAATATAAAAAAGTTTATAATAAAAATAGAGTTAAGGTAATCGCCTATTATTACCTTAACAAATAGGCA
>ERZ1643249.4590-NODE-4590-length-11457-cov-3.610332_pt1 | contig 11457 bp, 10 predicted proteins | sample MGYA00579263_ERZ1643249 | MGnify/ENA primary metagenome ERZ1643249 (study PRJEB29033, sample SAMEA4952264) | chicken gut metagenome | biome: Broiler Chicken; feature: Gastrointestinal Tract; material: Caecum | place: Ireland | collected 2018 | study: Broiler...
CAATCGCCGCCCCGACTATACCGCCGAGCAACGTATGTGAGGTGCTGTTGGGCACCGAAACGAGCACGCAGAGCGCCGACCATCCGAGAGCCGCGATCATAGCCGACAGCATGAACACGAATCCCGTCTCCGCGCTTATCCCTTCGAAAGCCTCCTCTTTTACGAGGCTCCCGACGGTACGCGCCACGCTGTCGCTCGCGAGGAAATAACAGATCACTATCGGCGCGATCAACTTCACCGCACCCGCTATGGCTATCGCATACCGAGGCTTTATCGCGCGCGTGGCGACGCAGGTCGCGACGGCGTTTGCTCCGTCGGAAAACCCCATGTAAAAGGTGTACGCCAAAGCGAGTATGAAGATGACGACTACGTACGCGTTCATTGCGCCGATATCTCCCTCCGCGCGCCGCGCGGACGCCGCGTTTATTTTCGTGTATATATAATACTATAATGCGCGCGGTTTTTCAATACCCGCCGCACGATTTTTTATGGATTTTTCGGAATGCTCTGCTCCGCGCCCGATCTTGCAATCGAACTTTCAGAGCGTAGCCGAATACGCCCGATTACCGATAAACACGCGCTTTTTCGACCTGTTTCGCGAAGACATTCTTCCTTCCGGCAACGCGCGCCGCACTCAGAAAACATTAAAATTCCGTAACAACGGTCGTCAAAGTCCCGGCGTAGCGAGGGCCGCGAAAAAAGGCGCGCCTTGTCGGCGCGCCGGTTTCTGTCCCGGATATCGGTCACTCGACCTCGGGCAGCGAATCGAATCCGACCTGAAGATCCGCGTCGGTCGGGATATAGTCGGTCATCATGCCGTCGTTGTACGCTTTGTATGCGGTCATATCGAAATAGCCCGTGCCGGTGAGTCCGAACAATATCGTCTTCTCCTCGCCCGTTTCCTTGCATTTGAGAGCTTCGTCGATCGCGGCTTTGATGGCGTGGGACGATTCGGGAGCGGGAAGGATACCTTCGGTCCTCGCGAAAGTCTCGGCGGCTTCGAATACCGCGGTCTGCTCGTATGCGCGGGCCTTGATGTATCCGTCGTGATAAAGTTTGGATACGACGGGGCTCATACCGTGATAGCGCAGTCCTCCCGCGTGGTTGGGCGACGGCAAAAATTCACAGCCCAGAGTGTACATCTTCGCAAGCGGCGTCGTTCTGCCCGTATCGCAGAAATCGTAAGCGTATCTGCCTCTGGTCAGCGACGGACAGCTGGCGGGTTCCACCGCAAGGAACTCCGTATTCGTCTTACCTTCGAGTCTGTCTGCCATAAACGGAGAGATCAGTCCTCCGAGGTTGGAGCCGCCGCCGGCGCAGCCGATGACAAGATCGGGTTTGACGCCGTATTTGTCGAGTGCCGCTTTCGCTTCGAGTCCTATGACTGACTGATGCAGAAGCACGTGATCGAGCACGCTTCCGAGTACGTAACGGCAGTTGGGAGTGTGAGTGGCGACCTCTATCGCCTCGGAGATCGCGCAGCCGAGCGAGCCGCCCGTATCGGGATGAGCCGCAAGTATCTTCCTGCCGACCTCGGTGGTATTCGACGGCGAGGCGATGACTTCGGAACCGTAAGTGCGCATGACCTCTTTGCGGTGCGGTTTCTGTTCGGAAGACACCTTGACCATGTAGACCTTACACTTGACGCCATAGAAAGCGCACGCCATAGAAAGAGCCGTGCCCCACTGTCCCGCGCCCGTTTCGGTCGTGACGGAAGTGATGCCCTGTTTCTTCGCATAATAAACCTGCGCCACTGCGCTGTTGAGCTTGTGCGAACCGCTGGTATTGTTGCCCTCGAACTTGTAATATATCTTCGCGGGGGTACCGAGCGCCTTTTCGAGCACGTACGCCCTGACGAGCGGCGACGGTCTGTACATCTTATAGAAATCCACGATCCCTTCGGGGATATCTATGTATTTGTCCGTGCAGTTGAGCTCCTGATCGATCAGCTCGTCGCAGAACACGGGACGCAGATCGTCTTTGGTGCACGGCTTGCCCGTCGCGGGATTGAGGAAAGGCGCATGCTGTTCTTTCATGAACGCCTTGACGTTGATCCACTGTCTGGGGATCTCGTCCTCGCTCAGATAAATTTTATAGGGTATTTTTTCTTTCATTGTCGTTCTCCTTTATGATAATAATGTCGCCGCGCCGTCGAGCGCGATCGTGCGGGTATGTGACCCGTGCGGCGTGACCGCCTTCGCAACCTTTACGGAGTATAAAAAATCCGCTCGGCAAAACAGATACTGTCCGAACGAAATCACCATCGAAAAATATAAAGCTGTTCCATCTCGTCTTCTCCTGTCTTTTCTTTCTCGTCTTGTCTGCCAACGCGGTACCTTTCCGCATTCGGTTGATAACAATATATACGTTTTCGCCGTCCGTGTCAACGGTTTTTACCCGACTTTTCCGAAAATTTTTATCACGCCGCCGCCATTCTCTCCCCGCGCCCGCTTTTGCCGAACGCCGCCCCGACGTTTCGGAACGGTATCCGCGATCCCGCTGTCGGCGCCGCGTTATATTTGCGACAGCCCGAGAAGATAATCCGACGTCATGTCGAATATCGCGCAGATACAGACCGGCGTTTCGATATCGGGCAGACTCTTTCCCGTTTTCCAAAGCGAGATCGTGTCCTGCGACACCGACAGCGTCTCTCCGAGCCGCGCCTGCGACATACCCTTTTGGATCCTCAATCTCCTGATCTTTTCTCCGATACGTATTTCCGTCATAACGATACTCTACGAAAAAAACTTCGTAAAATAATTTGCTTACGAAAAATACTCGTATACAATAAACGCAAGCGGTAATTCTCAGGAGCATTATACCGCAAAATCTCTTCGCTTTTTGCGGGAGCTTTTTTCATAAGCTGCTCCGTACGGGCGGATCACAGCCTGTTTCGCTCTTTTATCTTTTGATCGACGGACGCGGGCGCTTATCCGAGAAAATACTCTGCCATAAAACGATGTATCTGCGAATATGCGACTATTTCGCTTTCGAATATCTGACCGCCGCTCTCGTCGTAGACGGGGTTGCCCTCGTCGTCATAGACCGGCGTAAATGTGATCTCCGTCTGCGATCCCTCGTTATAGCTTTCGGTCCCGCCCTGTCCGTTGATCGCAAGATATATGTCGTTGAAAAATCCCGATATCCTGCGAAGCGCGGTATATTGGCTCCAATAGCGGCTCGAATAGCCCCTGACGTCGTCGTAGCGGCATTCCGTCAGCCTTTGCGCCCAATACTCGTGTCGCTCTGTGTCGGTGAGCATGAACATATCGCTAGTCAGTTCGAGATAACCGCACAGCCGCAGAAAATCGTTGTCGGAAGTGGCGAGCAGCCAATACGAAACGAGATTTGCCTCGCTCTCGCGCATCACGCCCTTTGCGTGCATCAACTCGTGAGCCGTCGTGGATACGAGGTCGCACACGGGCACGCCCGCGTTCAAGTTCGCCTCTCCAAGCGGAGAGAACGTGATGCCTATGAGATGCAGTTCGCTCATCAGTTCGCTCGACGCCATGAGTTTGGCTTCGGGAGTATACGACGTATAGTATCCGCCGAAATACTCGTCGTCAAGGCGTTTGAACTCCTCGGCAATCACGTCGTTGAGTTCGTCGAAGGAATAGGGACTGACGAGATTGCCGTTCCCGTCTATTTCGGCTTTTTCCAAAAGGGCGGTCAGATCCTCGAAAAACAACTCCGCGACCTGCGCGTAATCTTCTTTTCCGTATTCGTCGTTTTCCGCCATCGGCAGCGGAGCCTCCGCACGGTAATAGTTAAACCCCGTACACAGAGTATAGACCGCGCCCACGCACAGCGCGACCGCCGCGAGCACGGTGACGTAAGACGCGCCTCTGCGCGGAAAACCTCCCGCACAATAGATTATGAACAATACTACGAGAGTGAGCGCCGCCGCCACCGCGGCGAACACGAATATTTCGAAAAGCGAAAAGGGAAAGACGGACGATATATGTCCCATCAGCCAGACTATCGGGCGTGATATGTAGCGCGAACAGAACTCGGAAACGCTCTCCGATCTTTCGAGCAGCAGACAGAGGACGATGACCGCCAAAGCCGCCGCGCATACGATCGCGGCACGGAGCATACGCCTCGAATAAAATCTTTTTTCGACGGCGCTCTCGCGGTCGGGGCGTTTCATTTGTCGGCACCGGCGTCAGTTTTGCCGCTGTCTTCGCGCTCTTTTCCCGACGGCGCTTCTCCGCCGTTTTTATCTCCGTTGTCCTCGCCGCCGTGTTCTCCTTCTCCGCCGTTCCCGCCGTATTCTTCGCCGAATATATCCTCTTCGGGCGCTTTATCGGAGATCGGAGCGGTCGGTCCGCTGCGCGGCGGAGCGCTCTTTCCCCCGCCGCCTCTGACGTGTCTGCCCACGAGCGTGCACATACAGCGGAACACCCATCTGTAAAGCGGATCGTAAAGACAGAAGATCGCAAAGCCCAGCGCATACAATACGGAGGCCGACCAATCGTACTCGTTGAGTATCCAGTCCGCGACGAACGTCTGCATGAGTTGCAGACACGCCCAGAACATCAGGAAGAAGAAACCTATCTTCACTACCGTGATGACGGCTATCTTGAACCATTTGTTGAGTTTGCGAAGTCTGTAAAATCTGAAATCGAGGAGCCACGCGACGAGCGCATACGCCCCGAACAGCATTATGAACGGCAACGCCTGCAAATTTACGGTAAAAAAGCCTATCAGCGACGCACAGACGTATGCCAGCAACGCGCCCGCAAAAGAATCTTTCGTCAACGGAAGCGCAACGCACAGCGCCGCTATCACGTTGACCGCGATGCGCATGGTCGGCAGATACCCCTGCACGACGACGGCTATCACCGCCAACGCACAGCTTACCGCCGACAACGCTATCACGTAACTGCGTTTCATATCAACAGCAAGGGATAAGATCTCCGCCCATGCACTCGCAGCAGCAGTCGCAGCATATAAGGGTCGAACAGGTGTTGCAGCACGCGTTCGCATTTTCCACGCTGCGGTCGTCCGCAGGGCGGCTGTATCCGCCGCGCGTGTCCGCATAGCCCGTGCGTTGCTGACCCCCGCCGCCGTACGCCGCTCCGCTCCTCTGCTGCGCTCCGGCGTTGCCGCCGTTGTTGATCAGATCGGTGAGCCTGTCGTAAGTGCGCTTGTATTTTGCGTTCGAACCGTCGAGCGCCATCGCTATCTCGAGTTGGTTCTTGCTCTCGATGTGCCAGTTGCGTTTGTAATATATGATCGCCTGAACATAGTGCCACTCGGCGTCCCTGGGCTCTATCTTGTCCAGTTCGTTCTGCGCGTCGTCGAGTCTGCCCTGTTTGATCAGATCCTCGACGTGTCCGAGCACGTTGCCGAAATCGGATATCTTGACGCGGTTTTCCAGATCTTCCAGACAGTCGCGGTACGCGTTGTCGAGTTCGTTGAGCTTACGCGCCGCCTGCGCGCCCTCCTCGCCTTCGGCAAAGCGCTTTTCCTCGTACACTTTGCGCAGCGAGCGGTATGCTTCCTCCACTTGCTGCTGCGTCGCGTCGTTCCTGAGCCCCAATACTAAATACGGGTCCTTTTGCACTTGGTCGTCCTCCTTAACAATTCTTTGGTCTTCTCGGCAAGACCGTACCAGATTATATTCGTGACCACTCCTTCGTACGCTTTCAATTCGACCTTATCGAAAGCGTCGCAGGCGCCGCGGTAACAGTCCCCGAGCGCAAATTCGAGAAAGTCTTTACGCTCGCGCAAAAACGTCTCGCGGTCTTTGAATTCGTATCCGACGAGCATACAGTTGTACTCGCCTTTCCTGAAGTCTTCTTCGACGTCGTCTATCGCGTCGGCGAAATAGACCCACTTTCCGATATAATATATCAGATCGCCGACGGTGTCTGTGTAGTCGTCTTTGAGTATCAGCCTCGTCGACTCCTTCATGAGCTGCGCGAAAGGGTGCGCCGCTCTGTCGGGTCCGCAGTTCGATCTCTCCGCCTCGGCAAGTTCGCGATAGCCGTTTCCGACCGCCTGCGCGACCTCGGGCATCGCCTTGCACGCCTTTTTATAATGGCGTTTTACCAACACGGAGTCGATCATTTTGCGGATACGGCTCTTGTTGTCCTCCACGTCGTCGAGCAGTTTGTAATGCCCGAGTATCGTGTTGAAGTTCATCGCGTCGATCATCGTCGGATTGGGTCTCACGATCGACTTTTTGCGGAACGGATTGAGTATACATCCCTCCTGAGCGATCTCTGCCTTCTCGCCCCTTACCGCATGGAGCAACGCGATGTAAAAGGTCATGTCGTAATTGGTCGCGACGCGCATCGCCTGCGAGCAGTTCTTGCCTATCGTCTTGCACAGTCCGCAGTAAAACGCGCGGTACATCGTGAAGTCCTTGATAAACATATTGGGCTTGTCGGGCAATACGTAACCGAACATCAGACCAGCAACCCTATCTTCCGTTTGACGTCGGCGAGCGTCTTTGCGGCGATCGCCTGCGCCTTCTCCCTGCCGTCGGCGGCAACGGCGAGCAGTCCCGCCTCGTCGCTCATATACGCGTCGTACTTCTCGCGGAACGGCCTCAGCATCTCCACGACCGCTTCCGCGCACGCGACTTTGAGATGCCCGTACATTTTGCCTTCGAACGCCTTGACCTCTTCTTCGACGGTCTTTCCTTCCGCGCTGGCAAGTATCGTGAGAAGATTGCTCACGCCGGGCTTATTCTCGGGATCGAAAACTATCTCCGAGCCGCTGTCGGTGACCGATCGCTTGATCTTACGCGCTATCTCGTCTGCGCTGTCGAGAACGCTTATAACGCCGTTGGGATTGGGATCGGACTTGCTCATCTTGGAAGTCGGATCCTGCAGGCTCATGATCTTGGCGCCAGTCTTCGTCAGTCTGCCCTCGGGCACTACGAACGTTTCGCCGTAGATATTGTTGAAACGCTCGGCAATATCCCTCGCTATTTCGATATGCTGCATCTGATCCACGCCCACGGGCACCTGATCGGACTTGTACAGCAATATGTCCGCCGCCATCAGCACGGGATAATCCATAAGCCCCATATTGATGTTGTCGCTGTGCTTTGCGGACTTATCCTTGAACTGCGTCATCCTGTTCATCTCTCCGACATAGGTATAGCAGTTCAGCAGCCAGCACAGCTCGGCGTGTTCGTGAACGTGCGACTGCACGTAAAGCACGCTCCTTTTCGGATCGATGCCCGCCGCGAGGAGCAACGCCAGAAAAGACACCGAATTGCGGCGAAGTTTTTCGGGATCCTGCCTTACGGTGATCGTGTGCAGATCCGCCAGAGCGAAAATGCAATCGTTCGCGCCGTCGGCCTGTATATCGCGCCAATTACTTACCGCGCCGATGTAGTTGCCGAGGGTCATCATGCCCGACGGCTGTATCGCACTGTAAATAACACGCTTTTTCATGTCCGTACTCCTTTATTCTTGTATTCGTTTTGCGTTATTATAACATATAATACGCGCAAAGTAAAACGAATACCGACGGCGCCGACGTTTTTGTCGCGCCGCATTGCGGATATATTATCGCTTATATTGATTAAACCGCGATTAAAACCGCACAATTTACGCCGTATGAGCCCGTTTTCGCTCCCGAAGCGCCGTTTTGCGCCGAAAACGGTACGTTCGACTTACATTCCCTCTTTACAGCGCGACCGGTTTCGGATATAATTGAGGTATGAGAGATTACAAACTGCCGATATACGAGCGCGAAGACGCGTTTCTGAGCAAATATGCCTTTAAGTCGCGCGATACCGCAGGCAGGGTCCGCCCGTCAGAGCCCTGTCCGATGCGCACCGAATTCATACGGGACCGCGACAGGATCATCCACAGCAAGTCCTTCCGCAGGCTCAAACACAAAACGCAGGTCTTCATATCCCCCGAAGGCGATCATTACCGTACGCGGCTCACGCATACGCTCGAAGTCGCGCAGATAGGGCGCTCCGCAGCGCGCGCCCTGCGCCTCAACGAAGATCTGACCGAAGCTATCGCGCTGGGACACGACCTCGGTCATACGCCTTTCGGGCACGCGGGAGAAAAGGTTCTTGACGAACTGATCGAGGGTGGTTTCAAACACAACGAACAGAGCCTGCGCGTCGTCGAACTGCTCGAAAACGACGGCGAGGGACTCAATCTCACTTACGAAGTACGCGACGGGATCGTCAATCACAAATACAGCGGCACGCCCTGCACTCTCGAAGGCGAAATCGTCAAATTCGCCGACCGCTGCGCATATATCAACCACGATATCGAAGACGCCATATCCGCGGGCGTCCTTACGTCGGACGACCTTCCCCGCGACTGTGTGCAGGTACTGGGCGACACCAAAAGCCGCCGCATAAATTCCATGATAACGGACCTCGTGGAAACAAGTTACGACCAACCTTTCGTAAGACAATCCGAGCTGTTCGCCGACGCTACGCTCAGACTGCACGCGTTCATGTTCGACAGCGTCTACACCAATCCCGTGGCAAAAGGAGAAGAAAAAAAGACAAAACGCCTTATAGAACTTCTGTTCGACTTTTATATGAAAAACCCGAAACAGATGCCGGATTTTTATCTTTCTCTGCTCGACTCCGCCCCTCTCGACCGCGTGGTCGGCGATTACATAGCCAGCTTCACCGACCGCTATGCCGTAAGGAAATTCAAGGAAATTTTCGTGCCTCAGGGCTGGAACGTTTAATCCTCTCCGAAGACGACCGAATGCGGCATGATATACGAGAGCACGGTTTTTGCCGTGCTTTTTCGTATCCGCCGTTTTCGCTCTGACAGCTGCGCTCCCGCGATCCGTACGCGTCTTATCCGATACGCGCGGAAGCATCCGCGCGGGGGATTTTCCGCATGCGCTTTTTACGGGCGCGGATAAGACTCAGACGCGGCGCCGTCCGGGACCGAACCTCGGTATGCAGACAAAACGGCTTTTGCGACGAGCCTCACATCGAAGCCGCGGCGCAAAAGCCGTCTTTATTTACGTATACCGAGCGCAGTTGCGCGCGTTTCAGACTTCGGTGACCCAACCGAATTCGTCTTCGTATCTCTCCTGCTGGATACCCGTTATCTTGTCGTAGAGGAAAGCGGTTATCTTACCCATTTTTCCGCCGCCGACTACCATATCTTTTCCGCGATAGCCTATAACGCCGACAGGCGAAATGACCGCGGCGGTGCCGGAGCCGAAGCTCTCTTTGAGAGTACCGTTTTCGTATGCGGCTACGATCTCGTCCATCGAAATGCGGCGTTCGCTTATCTTATAGCCGTATTTTTTCAGCACTTGGATACAGCTGTTGCGGGTTATACCGGGCAGTATGCTGCCGACAAGCGCGGGAGTGACCACTTCGTCGCCGATGACGAAGAAGATGTTCATCGATCCGACCTCTTCGACGTATTTGTGTTCTTTGCCGTCCAGCCAGAGCGCCTGATCGTAGCCCTTGGAATTGGCGATCTCGCCGCCCATCAGCGAGCAAGCGTAATTGCCGGAGCACTTAGCCTCGCCCGTGCCGCCGATGAAAGCCCTTACGAGTTCCTCCTCGACCAATATCTTGGTGGGTTCGAGACCGTTGGCATAATACGATCCGACGGGAGAAAGTATTATGCAGAAAGTATATTTGTGGCTTGCGTGCACGCCGAGCACTTCTTCGTTTGCGAACATGAACGGTCTGATATACAGCGCGGTGCCGGGCTCGGTCGGGATCCAATCCTTCTCGAGTCTGAGCAGTTCGAACAGCGCGGCTTTGACCGATGCCGCGTCTATCTCGGGCATACACATACGGCGCGCGGAATTGTTCATACGGACGAAGTTGTCGTCGATCCTGAATACCGTGATCTTCCCCTGCGCGTTCTTGTACGCTTTCGCGCCTTCGAAAATGCTCTGCGCATAGTGAAGAACATTGGTCGCGGGCGCCATCGCAAACGGCGCGTACGGCACTATCTCCGGCTCCTGCCATGCCCCGTTCTCGTAGTTCATGACCAACATATGATCGGTGAAATACTTACCGAATCCGAGTTTGGAAAAGTCCGGCTTTTGCTTCAATTCTTTTGCCAAAGTTATTTTCATATCACACCTCTTCAAGGTAATGTTTTCTCTGTATCGTATCCGAAAAAACACGTGCCCGTGTAGGTCAAACGCATATTTTTCGGATCTGCCGACAACGCCTCGTCCAGTTTGCCGCGCCTATCCTGCGGGACGGCGAATCCTATCTTTACGCTGTCCGAGTAATCGCATCGGGTCACTTGTCCGCCCGCGTTCTCTATCGCCTTGCGCGCCTGTGCCGCCCGAGGATAATCGACGTCTATCTCGCCCGTGTCGCTGCTCACGAACCTTTTCAGTCCCGCATGCGAAAGCGCGTCCGCCACGCACCCCGAGTACGCTCCCACAAGCCCCGAAGCGCCGAGTTTCACTCCCCCGAAATACCTGGTGACGACCGCGAGCGTCTTGCCCGCGCCGCGTTTTCTCAGCACTTCCAGCATAGGCATCCCCGCCGTGCCGGACGGCTCGCCGTCGTCGGAAAACCTCTGCACCAGACCGTATTCGTCCGCTATATACGCATAGCAGTTATGCGTGGCGTCGGAGTGTTCTTTCTTTATTGCCGCGATCTTTGCCGCCGCGTCGTCCGCGTCATCGACCGCAACTATCCTTGTGATGAACCTCGATCTTTTGATCGTGACTTCTTCGCGGTAGTCGCCTGCCGCGCCGAGATACGAACTCATTCGGACAATATCTTGATATGAGATTTCTTGCCCTTGTGGAGCACCACTCCCGCCGCAAGTCTGTCTGCGGATACGGTATAGTCGAAAGACGCGATCTTTTCGTCGTCTATCTTTACGCCGCCGCCGGTAATGAGATTGCGCGCTTCGCTTTTGGACTTGCACACTTTGGCGGCGAGCATGATATCGATTATGCCGTTCGTATCGGGCGACACCTTGACCGTGGGCATCTCTCCGCCTTCTCCTCCGAACGCCGCGCGCGACTGCGCGAGCGCCTTGTCGGCCTCTTCTTTTCCGTGAACGATGGCGGTGACTTCGTATGCCAATCTCTCCTTTGCGACGTTTATGCGCTCGTCGCGATAACGGCAAAGCTCCGCTATCTCGGGAAGATCCACGTAAGTCAAAAGTTTAAGACATTTCTCCACGTCGGCGTCGTCGGTATTGCGCCAGTACTGGAAGAACTCGTAAGGCGTGGTCTTTTCGGCGTCGAGCCACACCGCGCCTTTCTGGGTCTTGCCCATCTTTTTGCCTTCCGACGTCGTAAGAAGCGTGAAAGTCATCGCAAACGCCTCTCCCTGCTCCTTACGCCTTATAAGATCGGCTCCCGCAAGGATATTCGACCACTGATCGTCGCCGCCGCACTGGAGTTTTACGCCCATTGTGCGGTACAGGTGGAGGAAGTCGTAACTCTGCATGAGCATATAGCTGAATTCGAGGAACGAAAGCCCCTTTTCCATACGGGACTTGAAAC
>ERZ1643249.4591-NODE-4591-length-11452-cov-5.303501_pt1 | contig 11452 bp, 10 predicted proteins | sample MGYA00579263_ERZ1643249 | MGnify/ENA primary metagenome ERZ1643249 (study PRJEB29033, sample SAMEA4952264) | chicken gut metagenome | biome: Broiler Chicken; feature: Gastrointestinal Tract; material: Caecum | place: Ireland | collected 2018 | study: Broiler...
TCCGTCCTACTTCGTAGTAGGAATAGACCATAGAAATATTCAATGCCATTTTTGCATGTTTTCTGGCATTTTTAAGGATGTCTAATACCTTGTCAAAAAAATTATCTGTCACGATATTTTCCATGTAATACCCTCCCTGCTAAATTGGGTAGAAACCGTCTACCCAATTTATTATTATAATATCTCCATATACATTTGCATTTTTTCCATAATACGAAATTGCCTGGCATATTCCTGCAATCGGATATCATCACGTTCATTGGAAGAAAAATATCCTTTCAATGCCTGGACAAAAACCTGAGGGTCTGTCTGTTTATGGTTCCGTATCATGTCACAGATGCACCGTTCTCTGTCGTAAACTGTAATTTTTCCGCCTTGCGGTGAGATCATCTCTGTTATTCCGATATCCCATAAGGATGGTTTGATTCGGTGGAACTCTACATGAAATAATTCCTCTTTCAGATAGAAAACGTTATAGGTCTTCGGCACTGTCATGGAAACCATCTGCGGAAAACGATCTGCCAGGCCATGAAAATATAATGCCGTCCCATAAGAGAAAATCCCTTTCTTGCATCTGCTCTGCAGCAATACAAATTCGTCATTGGTACTGTCTGCAAAGGAATAGATTCCTCTGCTTTCCCGGATTAAAGTGCCGCTATCCAGATATTTTTTGAGCTGCTCCCGGCGTATTCCCGCCTCAGTTACATCTTGCGTATACAGATAGCCATTTTCTCTGACAAGCTTTTTCAAAGAATTTAAAGCGGTCATAGTATCACCTTTTTGCTGAAATTTGATACTATTATACTATAAGGTGTCAAACTTGTACATGGTTCCGATGTCAAATATAAAAACTCACTACAATACCGGATTTTCCTGAATACCAAAATAGAGAGAAAAGAATGAGGAAATTTTTGAAAAGCTGGAGTTTTTATAGGCATATTCTAATTTATCACGCACTTAGCACATCTTCCTCTGCCTTCAATTTTCACAACACCTTTTTAACCATTTCCTTCAGTAGGCACTTACTGTTTTTTTTAAATGTATTTGTAATTTTTCTGAAAACTCTACTGTTCTTGTTTCACGCATACACTGTGCCTCCTTTCACGTTTTACTGCTTATATTACGCGAAAAAACAATCGTATTTTTTTGCGATTGTTTTTATGACCGTTTTTGGACACTTCTGCTGTGATTTTACACCATTTTATGAGAAGATATCAAACTTGTACACATTTTCACCGCCAAATCTACAGAAAAATCCACCACAGTGCGGATTTTTCCTGTATAATAAGATTTGTAATTTTTCAGCAGACTCTTCGGAAATCCCCCAGGGATACCTTTATGGCCATACGGCCGGAACAGGAGGAAATCATGCCCGTACAGTGGACAAAAGAACAGCAGCAGGTGATTCACCTGACCAACCGGAATATCCTGGTGAGTGCCGCCGCAGGATCCGGTAAGACGGCGGTGCTGGTGGAGCGGATTCTGACCATGATGACCCGCCAGGAAAATCCGGTGGATATCGACCGTCTCCTCATCGTGACGTTCACCCGGGCGGCGGCCGGGGAGATGCGGGAGCGGCTGGCGGCGGCGGTGGAGCGGCGGCTTCAGGAGGAGCCGGACAATGAGCATCTGCAGCGGCAGCAGACGCTGATTCACAACGCTCAGATCAACACCATCGACGGTTTCTGCTCCTACGTGATCCGCAATTATTTCCACACCATCGATCTGGATCCCGGTTTCCGAACCGCCAGCGAAGGCGAACTGAAGCTTCTGAAAACCGACGTGGTGCAGGAGGTGCTGGAGGCGGCCTATGCCCGGGGGGAGGAGCGGTATCACCAGTTTGTGGAGAGCTTTTCCGCCGGAAAGACGGATGAGGGGCTGGGGGATATGATCCTGCGGCTGTACGAATTTTCCATGAGCAATCCCTGGCCCGAAGAATGGCTGAACCAGTGCCGGATTCCCTATGAGGCGGAGGATTTCTCACAGCTTCAGGAGAGCGCCTGGATGCGGATGCTCTGGGAGGACGCCGGAAGGGATCTGGCGGAGGCAGACCGGGTATTGACGGAAAATGAGGAGCTGACAGGCCAGGAGGACGGCCCGCATACCTATGAGGAGGCGGCCCGGGCGGACCGGATGCTGCTGGACGCTCTTTGGGATCTGTGGCGGCAGCGGGATTTTGACGGCCTGGCCGGGACTTTTGACCAGATGAAATTCGCCGCTCTTTCCAGAAAGAAGGATCCGGAGGCGTCCGAGGAGAAAAAGGAAGCCTTCAAGATGGGGCGGGACCGGTTTAAGGAAATTCTGAAGGATTTAAAGGAGCGGTATTTCTATGGAAATTCCCAGGAAATCATGGAGGAGCTGGCGGTCTGCCGGGGGCCGGTGGAGGAGCTGATCGATCTGACGTTGGAGTTTATGCGGTCTTTTGCGGAGAAAAAGCGGCAGAAAAACCTGGTGGATTTTTCAGACATGGAGCATTTTGCCCTGGAAATCCTGGTGAAGCGGGGGGAGGACGGCAGTCTTCAGTACACGGAGGCGGCCGAGGAATTTTCCGACCGGTTTGAGGAAATCCTCATCGACGAATACCAGGACAGCAATCTGGTGCAGGAGACGCTTCTTACCAGTGTGTCCCGGATCCGCCGGGGGATTCACAACATTTTCATGGTGGGAGATGTGAAGCAGAGCATCTACCGGTTCCGGCTGGCCAGGCCGGAGTTGTTCATGGAAAAATACGAGACGTACTCTCTGGAGGACGGGCCCTGCCAGCGGATCGATCTGCACCGGAATTTCCGAAGCCGCGCCCAGGTGCTTTCCGGGGTCAACTTTATTTTCCGGCAGATTATGGGGAAAGAGCTGGGCGGTGTGGAATACGACCAGGCGGCGGCTTTGTATCCCGGCGCGTCCTTTCCTGCCATGGAAGAGGGGCAGGAGCCGGAGGGTATCCAGGTGCTGCTGACAGAGCTGGATGTTCCGGAGACGGAGGACGACGCCACGGAGCTTACGGCCCAGGAGTTGGAGGCCAGGGCTGTGGGGGAGGAAATCCGCCGCATGGTGGGCCGGGTGCCGGTGCTGGACAAGGAGACCGGGGAATACCGGCCGGCCCGCTACCGGGATTGCGTGGTGCTTCTTCGGACCATCACCGGTTGGGCGGACGTCTTTGTGCGGGTGCTGATGAATATGGGAATTCCCGCCTACAGCACCTCGAAAACCGGATATTTCAGCGCGCTGGAAGTGGTGACGGTGCTGAATTATCTCCATATCTGCGACAATCCCATGCAGGAGATTCCCTTCACCGCCGTGCTGGCTTCCCCCATGGGGGGCTTCTGTCCGGAGGAGCTGGCCCGGATCCGGGGAGAATTTCCCGGACAGAAGATGTATCTGGCGGCGGAGAGCTACAGCCGGGAGGGGACGGATGACGAGCTTAGGGAAAAGCTGGGGCGGTTTTTCGCGGTTTACGGCCGGATCCGCCGGCGGGTGCCGGATACGCCCATCCACCAGCTGATTCACCTGATCCTTCAGGAGACCGGCTACGGTCTGTATGCCCAGGCTATGCCGGGGGGAGAGCAGCGGCAGGCCAATCTGGAAATGCTGGAGGAAAAGGCCATGGAGTTTGAGGAGACCAGCTACCGGGGGCTTTTCAATTTCATCCGCTATATCGAAAATCTTCAGAAATACCAGGTGGATTTCGGAGAGGTGAGTACCATCGGGGAAAATGAGGATACGGTCCGGATTATGAGTATCCACAAAAGTAAGGGACTGGAATTTCCGGTGGTATTTGTGTCCGGATTGGGCAAGCGGTTCAACATGACCGACGCCAATGCCGGTCTGGTGATTCATCCGGATCTGGGCGTGGGATGCAATGCCATCCGGCCGGGGCTGCGGATCAAGGCGCCGTCCCTGATGCGCCAGGTGATCCAGAAGCAGCTGAAACTGGAGAGCCTGGGAGAGGAGCTGCGGGTGCTGTATGTGGCGCTGACCCGGGCGAAGGAGCGGCTGATTCTCACCGGAACCGTGGAAAAACTGGATCAGAAGGCAGGCCAGTGGCACCGGCTTTACGGACAGCCCCAGGAGCGGCTGCCCTACGGGATTCTGGAGAGCGCCTCATCCTTCTGGGGATGGATTCTTCCGGCGCTGGCCCGCCATCCGGCTTTTGACGTTATCTGGCAGCGGATCGGCCGGACACCGGATCCGGTGCATATCTGCCGGAAGGATGAAGCGCAGTTTGCGGTCCGCTGTGTGCGGGGAGCCTCCCAGACCCAGGAAGAGCTGACCCGGCAGATGTACCGGGAAGAACGGCGTCATCAGCTGCTGGAAGAACGGGAGACCATGGAGGGAGATAGTGAACTGAGGCAGGAGCTGGCCCGGCGGTTTTCCTGGGAGTATCCCTACACCTTTCTTCAGGAAATTCCGGCGGTGGTCAGCGTCTCTGAACTGAAGCGCTCCTCCATGGAGATGGAGGATTTCCAGGGAGAGCGGCTGTTCCCGGAGGAGACGCCCAACCTGATTCCGGCCTTTATGCAGACGGAGGAGCAGGAGCTGGTGGGAAGCGACCGGGGAACCGCTTACCACCGCTTTCTGGAAGGCTTGAATTACGGAAATGCCGCAAGCGAGGAAGCCATCCGCCAACAGCTGGAGAAAATGACCGCGGATGGAAAGCTGACGGAGACCATGGCGGCGTCTGTCCGCCCGGCACAGATCCTGTGGTTTGCCGGTTCGCCTCTGGGCCAGCGCATGGCCCGGGCGCAGGCGGCGGGACGCCTGGTGCGGGAGCAGCAGTTTGTGATGGAAATCCCCGCTTCCGAGAAGAATCCCCTCTGGGATACGAAGGAGCAGATTTTGGTGCAGGGAGTGATCGACGCGTTCTTTGAGGAGGCGGATGGTCTGGTGCTGGTGGATTATAAGACCGATTACGTCCCAAAGGGGCAGGAGGAGCTTCTGCTGAAAAAGTATCAGACCCAGCTGAATTATTATCGGAAAGCCCTGGGGCGGATCACCGGAAAGCCGGTGCGGGAGACGTGGATTTATTCCTTCGGACTGGGAAAGGCGCTGGCGGTACCGGAAGATGAGAATTAATTTTCTTAAAATTTTTCGCAGTACCGATTATTCATGGCAGCGGAAAGTTCGCGCAGCGTACTTTCCGCTGTTTGTAAATGCCGCCGGGCTGGCAGTTTTGGCTGGCCGGCTGGCAATTTTCTACACAGATGGCCGGCGGATACTGTGGATACCGCCGCTTTTGCGGTTCCTGAAATGTGGAAAATGCCCTGGAAGACCACTTCATCTATGGAGCAAAGTAAAAAAAGTCGGCCAGATAAAAAGGGAGACAGCGTTCGCAGCTGGTGATTTTGAGACGGCAGAAATAACGGAACGGTTGCCAGGTCAAACAGGAATCTTCCAGCCAACCGTTCAGACTACCGCCGAAAATCAGGAATCTGCCAGACCGGCCGTATAAAATAGGTGAGTGATACGGCAGGAAATGAAAAAGCTACAAATCCGCCGCAGAAAAGCGAGACTTCCTACGGCAGGGATAGAAGTTTAGCTGATCCTGCCGTAGAAAAAGGGAGCGCTGTACGGCAGGAAATGAGAAAACAATAAATCAGCCGTAGAAAAGCGAGACTTCCTACGGCAGGGATAGAAATTTAGCCGATCCTGCCGTAGAAAACGAGAGAGCTGTACGGCAGAAAACGAAAAATTGGCAAATCCGCCGTAGAGACGGCCAGCGGGAGCAATGCGATAACCGGATAATATATACAAGAGACGGACTGGGGCAGAAACCCTTGTCCGTCTTTTGCTATGCAAAAGCAAAAAACAGCAGATATCCGGAAGCAGTGGAACCAAATCACCGGTTATCCCGCGGGATCGGACAGCATTTCTTAAGAACAGTTTAAGATTCCATAAACCATGTTGACATACAATATTATATAGCATATAGTATTAAACAAGAAATAATATTACAGAGAATATAAGTTACAGCCGCGGGAGAGAAGAGACGGACCGGGAGAAGGAAATCCTGTGCCATGCCGCATCCGCCGCGGCGCAAAGTCAAGGAAACAACGAGGGATGGTGAGACCCTAAAAGATACCTTTATGGCCATGCGGCCGGAAAGAGAGGAAGCCATGGTATTTAATACAGGTTCTGCACTTCTGGACGCCATCGTGCTGGCGGTGGTGGCCCGATCCAAGGAGGGGACTTACGGTTACAAGATCACCCAGGACGTCCGGCAGGTGATCGATATCTCCGAGTCCACCCTGTATCCAGTGCTGCGCAGGCTGCAGAAGGACGACTGCCTGATGGTCTACGATATGGAATTCGGCGGGAGAAACAGAAGATATTATAAGCTGACAGACAGAGGAAATGCACAGCTTCAGCTGTACCGGTCGGAGTGGGCCAGTTACTCTTCGAGGATTACACAGCTGTTTGAGGGGAGGATATAGAGAATGAACCGCAGAGAATTTATGGCTCAGCTGGAAAGACTTCTGGGTGAGCTTCCGGAGAGCGAGCGGGTGGAAGCGCTCCGCTTTTACAACGATTATTTCGACGAAGCCGGCCCGGAAAACGAGGCCGGAGTGATCCAGGAGCTGGGAAGTCCGGGCCGGGTGGCCGCGGTGATCCGGGCGAATCTGGATGGAAACCAGGACCGGGGAGAATTTACGGAGCAGGGCTACCGGGATAACGTGCAGGAGAATACTCCCAACTATCCGGGACCGGCAAAACCCGTACAGAAAGAACGCACCGGCAGCCGGATCTTCGGAGACCGGGAAAGCCAGGACAGACAGCGTGACGCGGGAAAAATGGGAGCCGGCGCGGAAGCCGGAGGGGCCCGCGGTTTTGCGGGGGCGGATGCTTCCGGCGGCAGAGCGCCGGGCGCAGAAGCAGGGGCCCGAAAAACATTCGGAGACAATCCCGGCGGCGGAACGACCGGGGACAATACAAACAGTTCCGGCGGTTATGGAACGGCCGGAGACCATGCAGGCAATTACGGGTCAACCGGAAACAGCTCCGGCGGCTACGGCCCAACCGGAAACGCCGGCGGCTACAGTTATGGCCCGCAGGCGCCCCGGCAGAAACGAGGGGCCGGCGGCTGGGCGCTGCTGATTATCCTTGTGGTATTTGCCTCGCCGGTGATTCTGGGAATCGGAGGCGGCATCCTGGGTCTGATAGGCGGTCTTGCCGGCGGCTTTCTGGGACTGCTGGCGGCCTGTATCGGCGGCGGTATCGGCCTGACCGTGGGAGGCGTGGTCCTCTTTGTGGAAAGCATTGTCCAGCTGTTCCATTCTCCGGCCGCGGGCCTGGTGGGAATGGGAGGCGGTCTGATTTTCACAGCGCTGGGAATTCTGCTGCTGCTGGCATTTGCCTGGCTGGCCTTCCGGCTGCTGCCCCGGATTTTCCGGGCGGTGGTGAATTTTATTTCCAGAGTGGCGCACAGAGGGAGAGGAGGAAACAGGGCATGAAAAAGACAACGAAAATACTGCTGGGAATCAGCGGGATCTGCGGCAGTGTGGGAATTATCCTTCTGGTTGTGGGACTGATCCTGGGCGTATCCACGGCACAGTTCTGGGATGCCCTGTCCCTGGATCTGGGAGGAATCCTGAATGGGGGAAGCCGTAACGAGGCGAGTCTGGAAGCGCTGGAAAGCCTGGATGATATCAGCGATCCCAGTCTGCTCCCCGCCAACTGGAGAACCACATCCTTTCCAGGGGTCAAAAGCCTGAGCCTGGAGATGGACAGCGGAGCAGTCCGCATGGAAACCTATGACGGGGACGAGATCCAGGTGTGTGTCCAGAGGGATGATCAGAGAACCCGGATGGAGATGGACGGTTCCTGCCTGGAGATCACGCAGAAAGACCGGAAGGTCTTCCGGCAGGCAGGAAAAGCGGTGAAAATATATATCCCGGAGGACATTTCGTTTGAGGATGTGGACATGGATCTGGGGGCCGCGGAATTTGAGAGCGACGGATTTTCGGCCAGAGAGATTTCCGCGCAGGTAGGCGCCGGCGTGCTGAATATCGACGGACGGATTACTGCCCGGGAAAGCAGCTGGGAAGTGGGCATGGGAGTGCTCAATCTGGGAGTCCTGGACTGCGAAACTACCCGGCTGGAAACCGGTATGGGAACCGCGCAGGTGACCTTGCAGGGAAGCCAGCAGGATTACGAGCTGGATGGAGATCTGGGAATGGGAAGCCTGGATTTCGGGGATTTCAGCGGAAGCATGCCGGGGGATCACCGGGTCAACGAGGGTGCGGACCGGACGGTGCGGGCATCCTGCGGCATGGGAGAAGTGGAGATTGATTTCACGGAATAAGGAGGTGAATCCGTATGGAAAACAAGAGATTGTATCGTTCCTCCACCAACTATATGATCTGCGGTGTGTGCGGAGGAATCGGAGAGTATTTTAACATCGACCCCACGCTGGTGCGGCTGGCCTGGGTGCTGTTCTCCTGTATGGGAGGAGCGGGAATTTGGGCATATATTATCGCGGCCATCATTATTCCCAAATAGCAGGCGTATAAACAGAGAAAAAAAGGTCATACTCCAAAAAGAAAAGGAGTGTGACTTTTTTATGGAGAAACCTATCAATCTTCAGGAATTGTCTCCGGAGGAAAAGCTGAAATATGAGATCGCCGGGGAGCTGGGGCTTCTGGACAAGGTGCTGGAGGACGGATGGAAAACGCTGTCGGCCAAAGAAACCGGACGGATCGGAGGGCTTGTGACCAAACGGAGGAGAGAAGAAAAAAAGAAAGAAGAATGAGAGCAGATGTTTTCAGCAAAAAGGAGTGGCCCGCGAAGGTCACTCCTTTTTGAAATGCGCGCCGGCGGGCGCCACTTTCTGAAGCCACAGCTGTGCCAGAATCCGGTTTCCCCGATCGGTGAGATGGATGCCGTCCACAGTGATTTCCGAAACTCCCTCCTCCCTGGCCCGGCAGCGCAGCAGCCGGTCGGTGGGAATGAACAGGGCCCCAAACTGTTCCGCCGTCTGCCGCAGAATCCGGCTTTCTTCCTCCACATAAGGATGCCAGTTCCGGTATTCCGCCGGGCAGTCAAAGAGAAATGGCTCCATCACCACCAGCCGGGTGCCGGGTTTGCGGGACAGAAGGGAAAAAATTTCCCGGCAGAAAAAAGCGAATTCGTCGGGAATCCGGTTCCTCTGGGTATAGACTTCAACCGGAATGTCGTTGACGCCCGCCAGAATCGTGATCACATCCGCCGCAGGCACGCCGTCCTGCAGAAGCATCCGGTGAATCCGCTCCAGGGTAAATCCGTCGTGCCCCATATTCCGTACCCGCTGCCCCTTCATACGGGGATCCTGCGCTATGAGAGAGACGAACCCTGTCCCCAGTCCGGTGGGTTCAAAAAGATGATCCGCGTCTGTGATACTGTCTCCCAGAAAAAGATAATCCGCCATACCGCGCCTCCGATTTTTTTTCTCCGGCCGCTGGCATTTGGGCCGGGGTATGATATAATGAGCAACTGAAGGATACCTTTATGGCCATATGGCCAAGAATAATGAAACCCCCTTCGGGGATACCTTTATGGCCATTCGGCCAAGAATAATGATAGGAGGATAACATGAAAGAAACCATAATGCTGTTTCACATAGAGGATTCCCGCAGGCTGTCCGCCATCCGCCGGGCGCTGCTGCCTCTGAAGCTCCGGGTGAAAGTAATCTCCCCGGAGGAATACTGCCAGCCGGTGGGATATCTGGCAGGCGCCCCTGATATCGCGCCTGTACAGAGTACCGGAGATACCGGGGAATTTTCCGGGGAGATGATGGTGATGGCCTGGCTTTCTTCCCGGCGGGTGGATCAGGTGCTGGCCGCTCTGAGAAAGGCCGGAGTTGGCCGGATCAATTACAAGGCGGTGATTACTCCTGAAAATCAGTACTGGGACTGCCGGAAGCTGTATGAAGAGCTGAAGAAAGAACACGAGGCATTTACTGCTGCTCAAGAAGCAGCGTCAGGTCCAGTTTGAGGATCCGGTCCACTTTCATCAGTGAGCTGGCCCGGTAACCGTAGGCCGCCGATTCAAAAAGCACATACAGGTCGTCGCCGTCCACATAAATCTGTTCCAGCTTTTCGGGAAAACGGATTTTCTGGAGCGCGGAATCCTCTTCCAGCAGTTTCTGGATGGAACTGCGGTTGCTGAACACCTGCAGGGAAGAAGGCAGCGGCCCGTAGGAATGGGACAGAAGAATCATGTCCTTATAAAAGGCCACGCCCTGGGCCCTCTGGGCGATAATGCGGATATCGGAGGGAAGCGCGATGGGCGCCTCTGACAAAAGCAGCGTATCCTGGTTGGACTCCGTGATCAGCGTCCCGTCCTCGGCGATGGCATATTCCTCCAGAACACTGGCGGTGTTTTCCGTGAAATAGCCGATGTAGAGGGCGTTGTTATAATAGGTGAGGAACGAATTCCGGGAAATCGCGTACAGGTCATAGGACTGGGAATACACGATGGGCTGGTACTCATCCTGAAAGGAATACTCCTCCAGCTGATCCAGGGAAATCGCGTTTACCTGGGCAAGACCCCGGGACATGCCGGCGATCCACAGATTGTGATGGATGGTGTCGTATGCCAGCCCGCCCACATGGGATTTGTTTCGAAGAACGATTTCCTTGATGAACTCATGGGACTTTTTATCAATCATATAGATGACGGAGTTGTGGGTACCTGTCTGGCAGTAGGAACTGACAAAGAGATAATCCTCTGTCACCGCCAGGCCCTGAGGGGTCATGGAGGTGCAGATATCACTGGTTCCCTTCTCTCCGAATACCTGGGTTTCCGTGTGTTTCAGACCGGGAATCACATACGTTCCGTAATCGATCTCCGCCGCGCGGCCGGTAAAGGCGGCTTCCCGGACCTTGGGGGTCAGGTGCAGCAGCTTCATTCTGCTTTCCAGAGAGTAAACGGCCTCCGAAGTGGTGTGGCTGCGCTGGGGCTGCGGCTCTGTGCTGGTGCGGTAAACCAGGGCATAATAACTGTAGGAACCTCCGGCCACTGCCAGAAGCAGCAGAACCAGCAGAAGCCGGAGATATTTTCTGCGTCTGCTTTTCCTTCCGTTTTTTCTCTTATCGGTCTTCATGGCTGCACTTCCTGTATAATTATAGTATTGTTTATCATAAACTATTTTTTCCCGAAATACAACTGAAAGTCAGAAAAACTAAAAAAGCTGCGGAGACACCCGCAGACAGAGGAAGGGCCGGTATCTCGGGATACCGGCCAATATGAAAAAGGAAATCTAAAATAACTTTACCACATTGATAATGAGGGGGGACGGGAGGCATCTGTGATGACCTCCCGCAACAAAGTGTGGTTCGCTTTGTTGAGTATTATATTACACGGGAAATGTGATGAAACTGTGACTTTGAGATAAATGATTTATAAAATTTGAAAACAAACTGTAAAAAACCTGAAAAGAAAATCCGCAGGAAAAAGCCTGCGGACAGAGGAAGGGCCGGTA
>ERZ1643249.4592-NODE-4592-length-11450-cov-10.032032_pt1 | contig 11450 bp, 11 predicted proteins | sample MGYA00579263_ERZ1643249 | MGnify/ENA primary metagenome ERZ1643249 (study PRJEB29033, sample SAMEA4952264) | chicken gut metagenome | biome: Broiler Chicken; feature: Gastrointestinal Tract; material: Caecum | place: Ireland | collected 2018 | study: Broiler...
AATATTGAATATAAAAATAAAGAGTTATGGATTAAATATTTATTAGAAGATATTGAAACTACAAGTGCTCAAAAGATTGCAGACATAATTTTAAATGAAGCTATAGATAACAATTATGGAATAACAAAAGATGATATGAGCTTAATGGTATGTAAAATTTTAAAGATATAAAGGTTTATAGGTAAAACCAAAAAAACCTAAATATATTAAATAAGGAATGAAGTAAAAAATGAAAAAACTAAAGAAGAATAATGGAATGACTTTAATTGCACTAATTGCTATAATTATAATCATGCTAATAGTTATAGGACTAGCAATAACATTTTTAGTTATTAAATTAAATCAGAAAAATGAAGTTGATATAGGAAACAACAACATTTGGGTAGATGATCCAAATGCTACAAGTATTTATGCAACATTATATAATGATGGAACTTTAACATTTTCAACTACTGAACAAAAAACTAATAGAAATAGTAATAATATAGTTTTTGAAGAAAATATTGAAAATAAAGTATTTGGAACTTCAGTTTTACCACCTTGGTATAAATATAGAAACAATATAAAAAGTGTAAATGTAATAGATCAAATTGTTCCAACAAATACAGACTATTGGTTTTATGAATGTAGAAATATTGAAAGTATTAATTTAGAAAAAATGAGTACAAGTAGAGTTGTTAGTATGAGTAACATGTTCTATAACTGTAGTAATTTAACAGAATTAATATTAGGAAATTTTGATACAAAAAATGTTACAAATATGATGGATATGTTCTATAATTGTAGTAATCTGACAAGTTTAGATGTAAGTAGATTTAATACAAGCAATGTAGAAAATATGTCAGAAATGTTTTATAATTGTAGTTCATTAAAAGAACTAAATGTTACAAATTTTGATACAAGTAAAGTAACAAATATGGGAAAAATCTTTTTTGGGTGTAAACAATTACAAATACTAGATGTAAGTAAATTTAATACATCAAATTGTACAGACATGAGCTATATGTTTAGTGGATGTAATAGTTTAGTTGAATTAGATTTAAGTGATTTTAACACATCAAATGTTACAACTATGATGAATATGTTTAGTGAATGTAACACTATTTCAGAAATTAATCTAAACAATTTTAATACAGGCAAAGTTACAGATATGAGATATATGTTTTACAATTGTAGCAATTTACAAGACATAAAATTAAGTAAAATAGATACAAGTAAAGTAACTAATATGAATTATATGTTTGGAGGATGTAGTAATCTTACAGCTTTAGATTTAAGTCATTTTGTAACAAGAAATGTACAAGGAATGAAATCAATGTTTGAAAATTGTAGTAAACTAGAAACAATCAATTTTGAAGGATTTACTACTAGAGAATTAGAAGATATGAGTTCAATGTTCCGCGGTTGTACAAGTTTAAAAGAATTAGACTTAAGTAGTTTCAATACACAAAAAGTATCAACTATGTATGAAATGTTCTATAATTGTAATAATCTTGAACACATATATGTAGGAACAGAATGGACAATGGATAATGTTACAAATGCAATAGATATGTTTACCAATTGCTTGGCAAAAGATGTAATAACTAAAACTACAACAGAATCTACAACAGAAAATATAACAGAAAGTACAACAGAAGAAACAGTATAAACTAAAACAAACAGCTTAGCAAAATATAATTATATTTTACGGCTTAATAATAACCTAAGAGGTGTAAAAAAATGATTAAAATAGTTGAACTTACAAAAGATAACGAGGAAAAATATCTAGACAAAATAGTTGAACTTGAACAAATAAGTCTAGAAGTAATGAAACAAGAAGGAAGAGAAGGTCAATTATTTGATACGGGAAGAGAAGGAATATCAGAATATGTTCATTCAAAAGATAATTCTGTTTATGTTGCTGTAGATGAAAAAGGAAATGTTGAGGCAACAACATATATAACACAAGGACAAAAGCCTTTCACATATAATGATATAACAAAATATTTTAAATATGGTGAAAATTATAAAAAATATATAAAATTAAAATATAAATCAGACCTAGAATATAAAAAAGATTTAAGAAAAATCTATATAATAAAAATTAAAACATTTGAATATGCCAAAAAAAGAATATTACAAGAATTTAATAATAAAAATAAGGTATCACAAACTACTTTATATGAATATTTAAAAACAGAAATTGAACAAAATGGATATCATGAGAAAAGTGAATTAAGAGAAAAATTAAATCAATATATGGCAGAATTTATAGAAAATAATTATGATTCTGAAATTCAAGAAAAATATGAAATGTTTTATTGGATAACACTAGATGACATTGAAGCAGAATTTGGAACAAAACAAAGTAAACCAGATGATACAATCAAAGATTACGAAACATTTATGGAAGATGAAAAAGAATATGCAGAATTGATACATAAGGGTGCATTACAAATTCATGAAAAACCAGAATTTGAAGAAGAAAAATATTATACAGCAAATACAAAAAATTCTGTTGAACTAGATACATATTTAACAAATCCTCATAATAGGAGCATTGGAATTGCAAGAATTATTGTTTTTGAGGGAATAAAAAAACACATAGAAAGACATTTTAAAAATCCTGATAATCAAGAAATATTTTTATGTTCAACATTACATAGAGATAATTTATCTTCAAAATATGTTTCTGAATTTTTTGGATTAACAGACAGTTTATATGTAAATCGTAGACAAGGCAGAGATAGAGAAGTTCACATTTGTAAAATTACAAGAGAAGAAGCTATGGAATATTTAACTAATATATATAATAAGTTAGCAGTTTTATATAATTATAATCCAGAAGGTAAAGTAATTAAAGATTCAATTGCTTTAAAAATATTGCAAGAGCAATTAAAATATGAAGAAAAAGAGAAAAAAAGATTAGTTAGAGCAAAAACAATAGATAAAAAATTAAAAGGTATAAATCATAAATTTATTCCTGAAAAAGAAAGAAAAATAAAAAGATTAAAACAGCAAATTAGTCAAATTCAAGATAAAAATGAGCTTCAACAATAGTAAAATCAGGTATGAAATTACAAACGCAAAATTTCTAATTTATAACATTCATTCATGGAAACATAATACAAAAATGTAACAAGAAAAGAATTAAAAAAGTAAAAAATATGACCACATCTTTTTGGATGTGGTCATAAATTTTGGATATTTTTACTAATCAAGTATACATAATGTTGACAGTTGGCAAATTTTGTAATATAATAAAACTAATATGAGCATTGAGATATTATTTGTGATAGAAGGGATGTGGTAAATATGGTGAAAAAAATGATAATCTTCATTGTAATTACTGGTTTTATAATCACAATTTTTTTTGAGACGATTTCTTATGCAAGTTTTATTCCGGCAACAACAGAATTATATGGAGGACTTTATGATGGCAAAGTAATTGCATATTCAGAAATCAGTGCTTTTAAATTAACTCTTGCTAATGGGGCTGTAATTACCTATGCTAATGTAACAGGAGATACTTATCAAATAGTAACAGAACAAGGTAGAAATGTTCAAGTTGCCATAATACTTGATTTATCTAGTAGTATGACAGGAGAAGTATTAGAGGAGGCAAAGGCTGCAGCCAAGAGTTTAGTACAACGATTGATGGGATTAGGAGAAAATACAGAAATTTCATTGGTAACATTTGCTAAAAAAACACAAACAAATGTAGGCTTAACAGGTTCTGCCGATGAGGTTATAGGAGCTATAGATAGTACAGAGGTTATGGATAATTATACTATTATGGCACCAGCAATATCAGTAGCAGATGAAATATTAAATGAAGGAAAAGTAGAGAATACATATCAATATTGTGTTATATTTTCAGATTTTGCTGTAGCTGATCCTGAAGAAACTAGTAGTTCTATATCAAATATGGAAGCTAATGGAGTTGGTGTATGTAGAGTTAGAGTATCTAGTACAGGAGTAAATTGGGGAAATGTTGACAAAGCTGTAGAAACAATAGAAGGTGAAGTAGTAGATAATATAGTAGACGATTTTGAGTTTTCTAATGAACCACCATATTGTATTATATTAGATGATAAAATTATTATTACTTTAGACAATGAGTTAATGCAAGCTGCTCAAATAGATATTGAATATAAAATTAATATAAAATCTTCTTATGCTATTAGCTCAGTTGAAATTGAAGATTTAACTAGTAAAAACTTAGCGTATGATCCAAATGCGAAACTATTAACAGAAGACAAAACTAATGCTGATTATGGTTGGACTTTAACTGGAGAATCTGGGTTATATACTGGTGAGGATAAAAATATTATATATTCAAATGATTCTAGCATACCAAAAAAAGGATGTTTACAAAAGAAAATAGTTTATTCAAAACTCTTATCACCAGCTGAAGATTCAAACTTTGAACATTCAACAACCTTTAAATTAGGTGGTGATTCAGACAATGGAACTGCAACAATACCTTCATTATCAATAATTATAACTCCACCATATGGAGAAAAAAATAACAATACAATTTTTATACTTATTACAGTTTTAATTTGTTGTGTAGCTATTACAATAAAACAAATTTTGCTAAATCGAAAAAATAAATAATAAATTTCAGTGCCAGTACTTTTTATAAATAAAAAAGTACTGGCATTAATTAGATTAATTATAATTATTTTTTTGTTGCCAAAATTTTCCTTGCCATAAATTTTCTTCATTCATTTTTTTATCCAAACCATTTAAAATCCACTTTTTGTGTAAATTCCATTCTGGAGCAACAAGTAAATCTTTTGGTGCATCACCAGAAACTTTATGAATTATTATATTTGGATTAATATGTGTTAAAATATAACAAACACAGTTTAAATAATATTCAAGAGATATAGGAGAATATAGTTTTTTATAATACATATCTGCTAATATGGTATTTTTTACAATATAAGTAGAATGGATTTTTAGACCTTGAATATTATGTTTATTAATAAAATAAACAGTATTTTTTATATCGTCAAAATTCTCATTTGGAAGACCAACCATAATATGTGTTACAATATCAATATTATATTTATTAAGTAAATTAACAGCATTAGTAAAATCTTTTGAATAACAGCATTTATTAATTAACTTTGAAGTTTTGTCATTAGATGTCTGCAATCCAAGCTCAACCCATACATAATATCTATCTGTATAGGATTTTAATAATTTGCATACATCTTCATTTATACAATCAGGTCTAGTAGAAACTGCTAATGCAACAATTCTATTATCAATTAAAGCAGAATCATATTTGCTTTTTAAAATATCTATTGAAGAATATGTATTAGTATAATTTTGAAAATAAGCAATAAATTTGTTTGCTCTTTTACTTTTATAACTATTAAAATAATTTATTACCTGTTCTGTGATATTATTAGACAACTTAATATGATCTCCAGAACCTCTTTCACTGCAAAAAATACAACCACCAAATCCTAATTTTCCATCACGATTTGGACAGGTAAAATCACCATCTATACATATTTTTAAAGTACGTTCACCAAATTTTTCTTTCAAATAATTATTTAAATGTTTAAATCTTTCTTCCATAACAAATTTAATATAACATAAAAATTTGAAAATAACAAGCAAATACTTGCTAAATTTAATGTTTTAGGGTAGAATATAATAAGATGGAGGAGATGTTGGGAAAAACTAACATAAGAAAAAATATGAGTAATTATTATGAAATATTAGAAGTAGATAAAAATGCTTCAAAAGAAGTAATTGAAAAAGCATATAGAACTCTTGCAAAAAAATATCATCCAGATTTAAGATCATCAGCATATAGTCAAGAGAGAATGATGAAAATAAATGAAGCATATGAAGTATTATCAAATGACTTTAAAAGAAAAGAATATGATAATCATTTAAAAGAAAAAAATATATCTATAGAAGAATACAACAAAATAAAACAAGAAAATATTAAATTAAAAAATGACCTAAAAAGAATCTCTAATAAATATGAACCATTACAAGAAAATGAAGAATATGGAAGTGGAATAACATTTTTAAAAAAACTATATAATGGAATAACAAAAAAAACAGATGAACCTAGAACCACTACTGTGCAAAAAGAAATAAAAATATCAAAGGAAAAATTAGAAAAAATACTAATAATAGTGGCAATTATATTAGTAATTATATGCATATTGGCAATTATACCAACTACACGAAATTTCTTTATAAATTTATATAATACAAATGCAGTTGTAAATGTAATTGTAAATATTTTTAGAGATACTTTTTCTAAAGGATTTTAATTTTTTCTGAAAGGAAATAATAAATGAAAGCATTGATAACAGGAGCTTCTTCTGGAATAGGTAGAGATATAGCAATTAACTTAAGTCAAAAAGGATATGATTTAATTTTAGTTGCAAGAAATTTGGAGAGATTAGAAGAAACCAAAAAACAAATAAAAACAAATGTTGAACTAGTTTCAATGGACATATCAAATGAAGAAAATTGTAAAAAACTATTTCAAGACCATAGTGATATAGATATACTAGTTAATAATGCTGGATTTGGAGACTGTGGACATTTTGAAGATACAAGTTTAGAAAAAGACATACAAATGATAAGAACAAATGTAATTGCATATCATATTTTAACAAAACTATATCTAAAAAAGATGATGAAAAAAAATAGTGGTAAAATTTTAAATGTTGCATCAATTGCAGGATTTATACCTGGACCACTTATGGCAACATATTATTCGACAAAAGCTTATGTTGTAAGACTTTCAGAATCTATTAGAACTGAACTTAAAAAACAAAATTCAAAAGTACAAATAAGTATTTTGTGTCCAGGTCCTGTTAATACAAACTTTAATAAAGTAGCTGATGTTGAGTTTGCTTTAAAAGGATTAAGTAGTGAATATGTTGCAAAATACGCAGTTGAAAAATTATTAAAAGGTAAATTTTATATTGTACCTGGTTGGAAAATTAAACTTGCAAAAATAGGAGCAAAACTTGCACCAACAAATCTTGTTTCTAAAGTTTCTTATAAAATGCAAAGGAGAAAAATTAAATGAGAAATTTGAATAAATATAGATGCAAAAAGGAAGTGTAAAAATGCAAGAACAAGAAGAAAGGATAGAAAAAGTAATAAAACATCATATCCCAAGGTGGAATGAATTACCTGAAATAGATTTATATTTAGACCAAGTAGTAAATTACTTAGAAAAATATTTAGGAATTTTAAATGTAAATAGAGATGAAAAAATCATTACAAAAACTATGATAAATAACTATGTAAAATTAGGAATAATGCCAGCACCAGAAAAAAAGAAATATAATAAATCACATATTGCATATTTAATGGTAATATGTATTTTAAAACAAGTATATAGTATCGGAGACATAGGAAAATTAATATCTGAAACTATAAAATTTTTTGAATTAAGTAAAGCATATAATAGATTTTGTGCAAATATAGAAGTATCTATAAAAAATGTGTTTATACGCAAAGAATTTCCTCATATAGACAGAATGACAGAAGAACAGTATTTATTAAAAAATGTTGTACAAGCAGTAGCAGACAAATTATATGTAGAAATTAATTTTTTAAGTAGAGTAAACAAAGAAAAAGAAGAGGATAATAAATGAAAGAATATATAGTTTTAGAAGAAGATAAGGGACAACGTTTAGACACATATATTGCAAAAATTGATGAAAATATAACAAGAACATCAGCCCAAAGATTAATTGAAGAAGAAAACATATTAGTTAATGGAAAAAAACAAAAAGTATCATATAAAATTCAAAATAATGATAAAATAACTATTGAAATTCCTGAGCCAAAACAAATAGAATTAAAAGCACAGAACATTCCACTAGATGTAATTTATGAAGATAGTGATATAATAGTTATAAACAAACCTAAAGGAATGGTTGTACATCCTGCAAATGGTAACCCTGATGGAACACTTGTAAATGCAATATTATCTAGATGCAAAGACAGTCTATCTGGAATTGGAGGAGAAATAAGACCAGGAATAGTACATAGATTAGATAAAGACACATCTGGATTATTAATAGTTGCCAAAAACGATAAATCACATGTTAAAATGAGTGAACAAATAAAAAATCATGAAGTAAAGAAAACATATATAGCATTAGTTAGAGGTGTTTTAAAAGAAAATGAAGCAACAATAAATATGCCAATTGGAAGAAGTAATACAGACAGAAAAAAAATGGCAGTTGTAAAAAATGGGAAAAATGCAATTACACATATAAAAGTAATAAAAAGATATAATAAATACACATTATTAGAAATAAATATAGAAACAGGAAGAACACATCAAATACGTGTACATTTGTCACATATAGGTTTTCCTGTTGTTGGAGATTACACATATTCAAATGGAAAAAATGAATTTGGCATAATTGGTCAATGTTTACATGCAAAGGCATTAGACTTTAAGCACCCTATAACGCAAAAAGAAATACATTTAGAAGCACCATTACCAGAATATTTTAGAGATATATTAAATAAATTAGATAATAATTAGACCGGCAAGAGAACCTTGCCGGAGAAATCTATATAAAGCCTTTTAGAAAAGTAAAAGGAATTAATATATAATATGCGAAAATAAAAAAAATAGTACCATAACAAAAAAAGGAATGTGATAAAACATGGAAGAAAGACTTCAAAAATATTTAGCAGAATGTGGAATTGCATCAAGAAGAAAATGTGAAGAATATATCTTACAAGGAAAAGTAAAAGTTAACAATAATTTGGTAACAGAACTTGGAACAAAAATTAATCCTCAAAAAGATATAGTAGCATTTGAAGGAAAAGAAATAAAAAGAGAAAATAAAAAAATATATATTTTATTAAATAAACCAATAGGTTATGTAACAACAGCAGAAGAACAATTTGGAAGAGATAAAGTACTAGACTTAGTAAAAGTAAAAGAAAGAATTGTTCCTGTTGGAAGATTAGATATGTATACATCTGGAGCATTAATACTAACAAATGATGGAGATTTTGTATATAAAGTAACACATCCAAAACACGAAATAACAAAAACTTACACAGTTACACTAAAAGGAATAGTAAATAAAACAGAAGTTGAACAACTAAGAAAAGGAGTAAAAATAGAAGACTATATAACAAAACCAGCTAAAGTCAAAATATTAAAAACAGATGAAGAAAAAGATATTTCAAGATTAGAAATAACAATACATGAAGGTAAAAACAGACAAATAAGAAAAATGTGTGAATCAATAGGAAAAAAAGTTTTAGCATTACACAGAAGTAAAATAGGAAATATAGATGTAAAAAGCATCAAAATAGGAGAATGGAGATATCTTAAAGATTCAGAAGTAAAAGAATTAATAGTTGAAAAAAAAGTAGATTAGCAGTATAATAAATATGTGAGTATAAATGTTAAGATAATAATATATCTTAACAAGAGGAGGAATTAAAATGGTAGAAGATAATGAAATAAAAGCAAAAGTATCACCATTTGCAATAAGAGAAGGAGAAATAAAAACATTTGATGGAAAAGACGGATATGTATCTATGAATCAAATAATACATAAAATAAATATAGGACATATCACAGATATACATTTTGCAATACTTGAAATAGTAAATGAATTTGAATTTATAACATCAAGACAAATATATCAATTACTTGAATTTAAAGGTATAAATCCACAATCACAAGACAAATTAAATAATAAATTAGACCAACTTGTAAAATCAAAAATACTTACAAGATATTATTTTACATCTGAAGAAGGAAAAGGAATATATAGAATATATTGCCTTGAAAAAATGGGAAAATACCTATTAAATTCAAAAGAAATAGAATGTAAATGGCAACCTACAGACAATGTAAAACCAGTTCCTATGATAAAAAAGAGACTAGCTGGAAATCAAACAATAATTGCATATATGAGAAAAGTTCAAGCTTTTGACAGTTATGTAGTAAAACCAGCTATTCAAGCCAAAATATCTGGAAAAACATTTAAAGCAACAGGAGGATCAATCAAACTTAAGAAAAATAATAAATCTATAAGCTTTGTTTTTGAAGTTATTAGAAGAGAACCAGAATGGCAGAAAAAATTAGTAGATAAGATGATGATGTATAAAGAATTTTATGAAAATTTTATTCCAGGAGATTCTGGATTTTCAATGATGCCACAATTAATACTTGTTTGTGAGGATGACAGACACACAGCAGAAACATTTAAAGAAATAGTAAAAAATAAATTAGAAATTCCACAAATAAGATTATATTTTACAACAGATTTAAGACAAAACAATGAAACATTAGAAAACACATTAATAGAATTTAAGCTAGATGAAACAACAAATAAATATAAAATGTATAATGTTGAAGCAAAAATTCTAGGCATGTAAAAGAAAAAGAGGGAAAAAATGTTTGGACATAGAGCAGATGGAAAAAAAGTAAAAAACTTAGAACCACTTTTTAGAGTCATTCCGAGTATTATGTTAGAAAGAAATGATGCTCAAGTATATTTTAAACAAGATATACCATTAAAAGCAATAGATGAATATATAAGCAAAAAGGCAGAAGAAGGAATAAGAATGTCATATATGAATATCATATATGCAGGCTTAGTAAGGATAATAAAAGAAAGACCTAAACTAAATAGATTTGTTATGAATGGAACAACATACCAAAGAAATGAAATTAATGTTTCACTTTCAATAAAGAAAAGTCTAACAGATGAAGGACAAGAAACAGTTATAAAAATTCCATTTAATGGGACAGAAAATATCTTTGAAATAAAAGAAAAATTAGATGCAACAATCGAAAAAAATAAAGATAAAGAAATGGTAAATAAGACGGACAAAGTAGTAAAAATTTTAAATTTAATACCAAATGTAATGATTCTTTGGACAGTTAAAATTTTAAGATTTTTAGATAAGCATGGAATAATGCCTAAAGCAATAATAAAAGCAAGCCCATTCCATACAAGTGTATTTTTAACAAATGTAGGATCACTTGGAATAGATAGTATTTATCACCACATATATAATTTTGGTACAACAAGTTTGTTTTTTTCAATGGGAAAGAAAAAGAAAAGTTACATATATGATGAAGATGAAATAAAAGAAGAAAAATGTATAACAATAGCTTTTGTTGGTGATGAAAGAATATGTGATGGACACTATTATGCTTCATCATTTAAACAATTAACCAAATACTTAAAAAAGCCAGAATTACTTGAAAAAAATTACATAGAAAATGAAGAAGAAAGTGAAAATATATTAGTTGAATCAAACTAAAAAATATAAATTTTTTGTCAAAAATATTGACTTAATACTAAAAATATGTTATTATATTTAAGTGTTAAGTCACATGAGTCAGTAGCTCAGTTGGATAGAGCATTTGCCTTCTAAGCAAAGGGTCGGGGGTTCGAATCCCTTCTGGCTCACCA
>ERZ1643249.4593-NODE-4593-length-11449-cov-5.252501_pt1 | contig 11449 bp, 14 predicted proteins | sample MGYA00579263_ERZ1643249 | MGnify/ENA primary metagenome ERZ1643249 (study PRJEB29033, sample SAMEA4952264) | chicken gut metagenome | biome: Broiler Chicken; feature: Gastrointestinal Tract; material: Caecum | place: Ireland | collected 2018 | study: Broiler...
TAAGATAAAGGATATTATGAAGTATCGTTATAATGTTGAATTAATAATATATGGTAGGTTAGAACTTATGGTTATGAAATATTGTCCATTAAAGAAATGTTTAAATTATTGTGACAAATGTAATAACTTGGTTGATAAGTTTAGTTTAGAGGATAGATTTGGTAATAGGTTTCCTATAATTAGGAAGAATTGTTTAACGCATATTATGCATTTTAAGAATATTGATTATATAGATGATTTAAAAAAATATATAGATATTGGTGTTGCTAATTTTAGAATAGAATTATTTGATGAAAATTATAAAATGGTAGAAAATTGTATAAAAAAAGTAAAGAATGTGTTATAATGGTGTTAGAAAGTAGATAGGTGATTAGTAATGAGAAGGAGAAAAGGTTTTAATGGGGGAATAATTTTAGTTATAATAGTTTTGGTTGTTGCTTTGATTGGGGGAGGAGCTTATTTCTTGCTAAATGATAATGATAGCAGTACGAGTAATGTTACACGTGATAAAGAAAAAACTGGTGAAAGTTCTTCTAGTATAGATGATACTGATGATACTACTGTAACTGAAGAAGAACAAAAAAAAGAGCAAGAAGCTGAGGCAACTACAGATTATGATTTTGATACTCAAACTGGAGAAGAAGTTAAAGTAGAAGCTAATAAGGTAGTTGAAGCAACAGGATTTTCTGGAGCTAGTAATTATAAATTTTATTTAAGAGGAACTACTCTTTATTTTAGAGATGTTAGTGTTAGTACTAATGAAGAAGAGATTCTTGCTTATAATGTTAAAGATTTATATTTAGAAAATAAGCAAGTTACAGCTGAATTGTATAGTGATGGAGAGATAGTTAAAGAAAATAATTATATAACTTATAAATAGGACTTAGGTTCTTTTTTTTTATAAATTTTAGTAAATAAGAAGGGTTTTTAATAAAAAAAGCTAATAATATAATTAGGGGCAATAAATATGAAGTAAAGGAGTTGTTTAAATTGCATAATATTTTGTTTTGGTTGATTAATTGTATTTATTTTATAAGATTTTAATTGTCGGAATATGTCGATTGTTTATAAGGTCTATTTTTGTCAGATTAGTTTATAATTGATATTAAAGATGATAAAATGAATGTGCAAAGGGTGATAAAATGTTGAAAATTAGTACAGAGTTTCGGAAGGGTGTATTATTTGTTAGATTAGCTGGGAGGATAGATAATGATAGTTACTTAGAATCTATTAATAATTTAATTGAAGATATTGGTATAAGATATGTAGTTTTAAATACTAATAATTTACGTGCTATTGATGTCGATAGTATAAATGATATAATTGAATATAATAAGAAAATATTAAAAGATCAAAGGCGTCTATTGATATGTGATGCCAATAATAGTAGAAAGAGAATTTTTAGTAATAATATTCAAAAGATAAATTGTGAGATAGATGCCTTTTCTTTAATATAAAAGAAAGGATACTATGGATGATAAAATACTAGTTGATATAATAAAAGATAATAAAGGTTTAATATGTTCTATAATAAATAAGTATACTAGATATTATGAATTTGATGATTTATATCAGGTAAGTGTTATTGGTATAATTAAAGCATACAATAATTATAATAAAGATAGTAATGTTAAATTTACTACTTATGCCTATAAGTATATATTAAGCGAAGTAGTAAGTTTTGTTAATAATTCTAAAGTGATTAAAACATCTAGAGAATATAATAAAATATATAAGCGGATATTAGAAGCTAAGAATATTTTAACCCAGCGACTCATGAAAGAACCTAGTAATTATGAATTATCATTATTTCTAGAACTTGATGAGGCTTTAATTAATAATGTTATGTTAGTTAAAGATAGTGTTAAAAGTTTGGATGAAGCAATAAATAATGATGGTAAGACTTTGACTTTGCTTGATAGTATCTCGTTAGAGGATGATATAGGTGTTGATAATATATTTTTAAAAGAGATATTAGAAACATTAGATGAAGAAGAATTAAAATTAATAAATTTGAGATATTTTCAGGATAAAACTCAGAGTGAAACTGCCAAATTTTTACATACAAATCAAGTTCAAGTGTCCAGAAATGAAACAAAAATACTAAAAAAATTAAAAAAAACTGTTTGCGAAACCGCATAAATAAAGCGTTTGTCAATAATGTAACCGAATCGGTTACAGAAAAAAACGAAAATTTATGAGACAATTATTTTAAGGTGATGCAAATGGGAAGAACTACTAAAAGAAATGATGATATATACGAAACAATAGCCAGTAATATTAAAGAAAATAGAAAGAAAGCTGGCTTAACACAAGCAGAGTTAGCAGACTTGGCGGGATTTTCACATGAATTCATAAGAAGAATAGAAGCGCCACATGCTAAAAAATATTTTTCAATTGACACGTTAGTGCAAATAGCTAAAGCTCTAGATATTAAAATTGAAGAGTTATTTGTTGGTATAGATAGAATTAATCTAGAAGCTAAAATACGTGAAAATAAGTAAAAAGAACTTTTTAGAAAATCATAAATTAGTATTTTCTAAGAGTTCTTTTTATTTTGTATATTTTTAGAAAAAATAGGTAATATTATAAATGGTGATAATAATGTCTGATGAAAAATATCAAGAGTTTATAAAAAAATATACTCCTAAACCTAAGAAATTAATTAATGCTTTAGTAACTTTTTTTGCAGGAGGATTGATAGGTTTATCTAGTGAAATATTATTAGAACTATATGAGTTTTGGTTTAATCTGCCTAGAAAAGAATCTGGGGTTCTAGTAATATTAACTTTAATTGTAATAGCTTCTGTTTTAACGGCACTTGGAGTATTTGATATTTGTGTAACCAAATTAAAAAGTGCTTTAATAATTCCAATAACTGGTTTTGCACATTCTATTACCAGTGCTGCTTTAGAGTATCGAACAGAAGGGCTTGTTTTAGGAATAGGAGCTAATATATTTAAACTTGCAGGAACTGTTATATTATATGGAACAGTAGCAGTATATATATTTGGATTGATTAGACTACTTATAATAGGAGGATAAATATGACTAATACTTATAAGAATGTATATATAGAAGATACAGCTACTATTGCTGGGGCATATGAAGCAGAAGGTCCTTTAGCTAAATATTTCGATAAATCATATACTAAAGATTTATATTTCGGAGAAAAAAGCTGGGAGAAAGCTGAGATAAGATTATTAAAAGACACTATATCATTAATGTTAGACAAGACTAATAAGAAAGATAGCGATATAAATCTAATAATTTCAGGAGATCTACAAAATCAAATAGCTTCTTCTGATTATGCCATAAGAGAATTCGATATTCCTTTTCTAGGAATTTATAATGCTTGTGCTACTAGTTCTGAGGGAATGATTATAGGAGCTACTTTTATAGATAATAAGAGTGTTAAGAATTGCTTAGTATCTACAGTTAGTCATAATACTAGTGCTGAGAAACAATATAGAAATCCTACAGAATATGGGACTCCTAAACCAGAGACAGCTACTTTTACAGTAACAGGAGGTGCTGCTTTACTTCTTACTAGTAAGAAGACTAAGATCAAGCTAACGGCTTCTACCATAGGAAGAATTATAGACAAAGGAACTAAAGACGTAAATCATATGGGTGCTGTTATGGCCCCAGCGGCTGCTGATACTATTTATCGTCATTTAAAAGATTTAGATAGAAATCCTGATTATTATGATTTAATTGTAACAGGAGATTTAGGAGAGTATGGTAAACAAATATTAGTTAATTATTTAAAACAAGTATATAAATTAGATATTTCTAAGAATTATGATGATTGTGGTACTATGATATATAATACTAAAAAGCAAGCTGTACTTGCTGGAGGATCTGGTCCTGTATGTAGTGCTCTTACTCTTTGTAGTTATATATTAAAAGAAATGCAAGAGGGTAGATTAAAAAAAGTACTATATGTACCAACAGGTGCTTTATTTTCTCCTACTATGTACTTTCAAAAGGAATCACTTCCTGCTATTGCGCATGCTGTTAGTTTGGAGGTAGTAGAATGATATATATTTATGCGTTTTTGTTTTGTGGATTAGTTTGTATGATTTCACAAATAATTTTAGATAATACTAAATTAACACCAGGTCATGTTACAAGTTTATTTGTAGTAATAGGAGCTTTTTTAGATATTTTTGGAATATATGACAGAATAGTATTATATTGTGGTGCAGGAGCATTGGTACCTATTACATCTTTTGGACACTTATTAGTTCATGGAGCTATGGATATGGCTAATGATCTTGGACCATTAGGCTTAAGTTTTGGAATATTTAATTTAACATCAGCTGGTATTTCTATAGCCATAACAGTAGCATTTATATTATGCTTAATATTTAAACCTAAGCATTAATTAGAAAAATAGTATTAGGAGGACTAATATGTTAGTAAGATTGGGATATGCTTGTATATGTACTACTTTAGAAGGAGTAACAACTTCATCCAGTTATTCATATACAAATTTTAATAAAAATAATGATTATGAAAAGTTAGATAAAGTAATTATTTCTAATTTAGAAGATTTAATAAAGATATTAATATTTAATAAAAAAAATAATATTCATTTTTATAGATTATCATCTAATTTAATTCCTCTTGCTACTCATAATAAAGTAATATTTGATTATATAGATAAATATAAAAATTATTATGATAAGATTTCTAATATTATTAATAATAGTAATATGAGAGTTGATATGCATCCTAGTACTTATTGTATATTAAATAGTGTAAAAAAAGAGGTAGTTTATAATACTATAGAAATATTAAAATATCATTATAATCTTTTGGATGCTATGGGTATAGATAATAAAATAATAATTATTCATGTAGGTAGTAATACTTTTGGAAAAGAGAAGTCTTTGACAAGATTTATAAATAATTTTAATAAATTACCAGAATATTTAAAACAAGTAATTGCAATAGAGAATGATGATAAAGTTTTTACTATTGATGATTGCCTATATTTAGCAAGAAAATTAAATATTAAAGTAGTTTTAGATTATCATCATTTTTTATGTAATAATATTGGTAAAAATATAGATAATTATTTAGAAGAAATATTTGCTACTTGGAAGGATATGAGACCTAAGATACATTTTTCTTCTCCTAGAAGTAAGAAAGATTATAGATATCATCATGATTATATAGATGCTAGTAGTTTTATAGATTTTTTGTCTATTATAAATAGATATGCTAGAAATATAGATATAATGTTAGAAGCTAAGGCTAAGGATGAGTCATTATTTAGATTAGTTAGAGAATTAAAATATAAGACTAATTATGAGTTTTTAGATGAGACTAGTTTTAAAGTATTATAAAGAATATACTACAAAATATTCTTTTTTTGTGATATACTATCTTTAGACTTTTATGAAAGGGATCTAAATTTTTGATAAAGGAGATTTGATAGTGGGTAAAATATTAGTGTTAAATGATAGAGAATATGAATTGATAACTAATTATAAAGATGCTTTTAATAAAGAAGATTTTATTTCTAAATTTACAGATTATTTTTATGATTATGATTATGTAGTTGGAGATATTGCTTATGGTAAGTTAAGACTTAAAGGTTTTTACGATCCTACTAATAAGAGAGTCAATAAGATAAATAATTTTAAAAATTTTGATAATTATTTGAAGAAGAATTGTGCTAATGATTGCAAGTATTTTGTATTAAAAAAGATAGTGGAGGAAAAATAATATGAAGAATAATAGAATTTTGTTGAAGCTAAGTGGCGAGTCTTTAGCTCGTGAGAATGGTATGGGAATTGATTTTAATAAGGCACTTGATATTGCTAAGGTTATAAAAGAAGCTGTAGATACTGGTGTTGAAGTAGGCATTGTTGTAGGTGGAGGTAATTTTTGGCGTGGTAGAAGTAATACAATGATGGATAGTTGTACTTCTGATCACATAGGCATGCTTGCTACTACTATGAATGCTTTAGCAATTGGAGATGCTCTACTTCAGGTAGGTTGTGATACTAGGGTTATGACTAGTGTAGAGATGAGAGAGATAGCAGAACTTTATATAAGAGATAAAGCCCTTAAGAATTTTACTAAGAAGAGGGTTGTAGTATTTGGTTGTGGAACAGGTTCTCCTTTCTTTTCGACAGATACAGCAGCAGCTTTAAGAGCAGCAGAAATAAAAGCAGATATTATATTGAAAGCTACTAATGTAGATTATGTTTATACTAAGGATCCAAGAAAGTATGATGACTATGAAATAATTAAAGAAACTTCACATTTAAGTGTAATAAAAGAAAAATTAAGAGTTATGGATTTAACCGCTATATCTCTTTGTATGGATAATAATATTCCAATAAGAGTGTTTAATTTAAATAAATTAGATAATTTAAAGAAAGCATTGCTTGGTGAGGATATAGGTACTATTATTAAATAATTAGTTGGGGGATAAATTTTATGGATAATAAATATGTTTTAGATAAAAATAGTAAACTTGTTATAAGTTATGTACAAGGAAGTAGTGAGAAAAGAATATTTGTAAAAGATGATAACAATAAACTTTCAAAAATGATTTATTCTATTGATGATCCTTTATTTATTGATGAAGTTGATATAGGATTTCCTCTTGATTTTTTAGATGACGATTTAACTAAATTAGTTGTTGGTTATAATAAAAATGATGAGTCGAATGCAGTTATAGAGTTTATTGAAATTAATTTGACTCATAAGAAAATAATAAATAAGAGGAGTATATACTTTAATAAAGTTTTTGAGAGACTTTATCCTGGAATATATTTATGTGAAGATCAAGATAGTTCTAAGATTATAATAACTTCAAATAATAAAAAATTGAATTTATCTAATTTGAGTCATTTTTATAGCGAATATGGTCAAAACTTAAATATAGATGATGTCTTGTTAAGTAGTTTTGATAATAAAACCAAAAGAAGACATCATAGATTATTAGAGATGCAATTTAAAATTGGTGATTATGATAATATTCATTCTGTTTTGAAGCTTCCTAGTGGACCATATGATGATTTTAAAGTATCAAAATATGTTTATAGTGAACGCTTTGATAAAATCTATAATATTGCTTCAAAAAAAGATAAAAAATATATTTATTTTGATTTGTTTCTTGAAAAATTTTTTAATAGTGAATTAGCTTTTAAAATTATGAATATGATGGAAAGTTCTAGAAAAGGTAACAATAGATTAGTAAAAAAGAAATAGATAATTAATTTTTAGTAGAATATTAAAGAATGATAAGATAAATAATGATTGGGGGATAAAATATGAGTAATATTAACAAAATTGATATAGATAATGATTTAGTTGAAGATTTTTATACAGATAATTCTACTAAAATGTATCTTAATGAAATTAGAATGCCTCTTTTATCTGCTGATGAGGAAATAAGTTTGGCTTACAGGATAAGAAATGGTGATGAATTAGCTAAGAAGATATTTATAGAGAGAAATTTGAGATTAGTTGTTAGTATTGCTAAAAAACATATTGGTAAAGGATTAGAGTTTTTAGATTTAATTCAAGAAGGTAATATTGGACTTATAAAAGCTGTAGAAAATTTTGATGTCACAAGAGGATATAGATTTTCAACTTATGCTGCTCAAGTTATCGATAAAACAATAATTAGGGCTATAAATAATACAGCTAGTTCGATTAGAAGATCTATTTATTTCCAAGAAAATATGATTAAATATAATAAAGTTAAAGAGAAACTAGAAATTATTTTAGGACGTAAAGCTACTGTTCATGAGATTGCTAGAGAGTTAGGTGTTTTACCTGAGGTTGTTGTTAAGATGATTGAGACGGAATCTAATTCTAAAACTATAAGTTCTAATATATTAGTTACTGATGAAACTTTAGAAGAACTTGGTGATCGTTTTATGTATTTTAGTGATATGGAAGCTGGAGTTATTAGTGAAGAAATTGTTCATAAAACTAGAGAATTGTTAGATAAATGTAATTTGAGTAAGCGTGAATTAGAAGTTTTAACATTGCGATATGGACTTGATGGTAATTTTCCTCTTACATTAGGAGAAATAGGCAAGAAATTTGATATAACTAGACAGGCAGCTGAAATAAGTCATGCTAATGCGTTAAAGAAATTAAGAAAATCAAGTTATTTAAATAATTTGGCATTTTATTTAGATGATTCTAAGCAGGCTTTAGATAATCTTGATAATTTTAGAAAAAAGATTATGGAAGATAAATTTAAGACTAGCGAACAAAATAGGCTTAGGTATTCTAGGAAAAGAAGTAAACCAAAAAATTAATTTATAGTTGACAAATAGGTAAAATTATTATATAATATAGCCCACTTATTAAAGAAGGGGGTATTTTTATGAATACAAATAAACCATTTGTTGTTGTTAGTGATTTTCATTCTACTAAAGAAGCTATGAACAAAGTTTACGAATACTTACTTAAAGGTTATAAAGTTATTATACTAGGTGATGCTATTGATAGAGGTCCATATGGTGATGGTGCTAATGGAATTGATATGTTACTTGAAATAATGAATTTGACTAAATATGATGACGTTATATATATTCCTGGTAATCATGACGAACTATTGTATGGATATGTTGTAAGCGATGATGAGGTTGTTACTGATTATTATGCTGGTAATATTAGGCATAATGGAGGTGATCAAACTATTGATGATATTAATAACTTGAAAAAAAATAGTCCTAATTTATTTAAAAAATTAATTAATTGGTTAGGTAATTTACCTCTACAAATGGTATATGAAGTTGATGGACAAAAGTATTGCTTTGCTCATGCTTTATTTAATCAGAAGGTATATGATACTAATCCTAATTTTTCTTTAGCAGACTTTGCACAGTTAGAAGATTTACATTATCGAAGTAAGTATGCTAAGATATTTTGGTTTAGAAAATATAAAGATTCTTATAATAACAACGAGTTACCTAGTAAAGATTCTATTATGATAATAGGTCATACTCCGCAAGAGGAAGGGGAATATATTGATTTTAATTTAGTTGATAATAATGGTAATACTATCGAAGTTATAAATGTTGATGGTGGTTTGGCGATGGGGCATGATTATATGCTTGCATATGATAGTATTAATGGTAGAGTTGTGTCTGTTCCATTAGTTAATGATAAGGATAATAAAGAAACTAATACTGATAAGTATAGGAAAGTTAATAGACAAAAATCTTCTAAAATTAGTTATGGTGCTATATATGATAAATTTAAAAAATTAGAGAATAATGTGTTAAATTTAATTGATAATCGTGGTTATGCAACTGATTTGCTTATTGATAAAGTAAATAGTCTTAGAGATAGGATAAGTGATAAAACTAGTGATGTTAAACATTTAGAGAGAAGGATAGTAGAGAAAATTAGTAATCCATCTAAAAAAATGATTGCATCTGCTTTATTAGCAACTTCAATTATTGCTGCTGGAGGTATAACTTTTTCTAATATAAAGAATATTGGGGATGATACAGTTGCTATAACTGATGTTGATGATAAAAATTATATCACTTATATTGTAGAAAGTGGAGATACTTTATCTTACATTGCTTATTTATATGGTATTAGTGTAAAAGAATTAGCTAGTTATAATAATATAAGTATGAGTGATTATGATAATATTAAGGTTGGAATGGTACTAAAGATTCCTAATGCTGATGATGTTAAATTTGTTGAATATACTGTTGAAGATGGTGATACTTTATCTTATATTGCTCTTTATTTTGATGTTGATATTGATACTATAATGCGTGATAATAATATTGATAATGCTGATGATATTACAGTTGGTTCTGTATTAAAAATAAGAATTAGCAACAAATTGGAGTCTTCTAATCATAAAACTTTGATAAAAAAGATATAATATATACCAATAAAAAAGGAACTATAATAAAATTTATATACAAAGTTAAATATATGCTATTATTTAACTTTGTATTTTTTCTTTTACATTTAACTATTTAATTATAGATTATATTAAGTTTTATCTTAGTATTTGTTGTGGTAAAAAATGTACTATATAAAAATTAATTTTTTGTATATAAAAAATAATAAAATGTTATTTTTTTATTATGTGGTTAAATTTTTGTGTAAAATGACGATTTTTGTGTTATAATGGTTAGGTTATGTGGGAGTGATTAGTGATGAAGACTGATGATTTTGATTTTTATTTACCTGATGAATTAATAGCTCAGCATCCTATAGAAAAAAGAGATTCTTCTAGAATGATGGTTGTAGATAGAAATACTGGAGACATTGAACATAAACATTTTTCAGATATAATAGATTATTTGAAAGAGGGAGATGTTTTAGTTTTAAATGATACTAAAGTTATGCCAGCTAGATTATTTGGAGAAAAGATTGATACTAAGGCTCATATAGAAGTACTTTTATTAAAGAAGCATGATGGTGATAATTGGGAATGTTTGGTTAAGCCTGCTAAGAGAGTTAAGATAGGAACTGTTATTTCTTTTGGTAATGGTTTGTTAAAGGCTAAATGTATTGGTGTTGGAGAAGAAGGAATTAGAGAGTTTCAGTTTATATATGAAGGAATTTTTTATGAAATATTAGATAAACTTGGTACAATACCTCTTCCTCCTTATGTAAGAGAGAAGTTAGAAGATAAAGATAGATATCAAACAGTTTATGCCAAGAATATTGGTAGTGCTGCTGCTCCTACTGCTGGTTTACATTTTACTAAGGAATTATTAGAGAAAATTAAAGCTAAAAATATTAAAATTTGTTATATAACACTTCATGTTGGTTTGGGAACTTTCAGGCCTGTTAGTGTTACAGATGTTACTAAACATAAGATGCATTCTGAATTTTATTCTATGTCTTCTAGTGTTGCTAGTATTTTAAATGAAGCAAAAAAAGATAAGAGAAGAATAATTGCGGTAGGTACTACTACTACTAGAACATTAGAGACAATTATGTCTAAATATAATAAATTTACTGAATGTAGTGGTTGGACAGATATATTTATTTATCCTGGTTATCAGTTTAAGGGAATAGATGCTTTAATTACTAATTTTCACTTGCCTAAGTCAACTTTACTTATGTTAGTCAGTGCTTTTAGTAGTAAAGATATAATGCTTTCAGCTTATAAAGAAGCTGTTTTAGAAAAGTACAGATTTTTTTCATTTGGCGATTCTATGTTTATAAAATAATAAAAAATTGTTAGAAAAAAAAGGAAATGGGAAATTTATGTAGAATATTAATATATAGAGGGTGATAAAAACAATGGCTTATGTAGATGATGCAACAATTAATGCGATAAGAAGACGGCATCCTATAAGAGAAATTGTAGAAAGATATGTAACTTTAACTAAAAAAGGTAATGATTATTGGGGACTTTGTCCTTTTCATCCTGATAATAATGCTTCTATGAGTGTATCGACTAAATTAGATATGTTTCAAT
>ERZ1643249.4595-NODE-4595-length-11448-cov-11.384183_pt1 | contig 11448 bp, 16 predicted proteins | sample MGYA00579263_ERZ1643249 | MGnify/ENA primary metagenome ERZ1643249 (study PRJEB29033, sample SAMEA4952264) | chicken gut metagenome | biome: Broiler Chicken; feature: Gastrointestinal Tract; material: Caecum | place: Ireland | collected 2018 | study: Broiler...
ACACATTCTTTCGTATACTCAAGATGTGCTATAAAAAACTAAACATTATATCATACTTTATCTTTGGAATATAGAAAAGCATAACTGTTTTGGTTATGCTTTAGAATTTTTTAATATGTAAGTAATTATTATTGTTCCTATTGCTAGTGCTAGACCTCCTATTATCATGATAATTCCTGTTGTTCTTCTTCCTAAGTCTGGTACTTCTACTAGTTGGATATTTTCTAACACAGCTTCTGTTGTTTTATTTTCTGTTACTGTTACTTTTTGTTCTACTACTCTTGCTTGATAGTTTGGTGGTGTTATGGTTTGTTTTACAGTATAATCTCCTACTGGTAATGTTACATTTATTTCACTGCTAGTTGTATTGATTCTATATACTACATTTCCTAGACTATCATAAATTACTATTTCGGCATTTGATAAGTTTTCTTTTGTTTCTGCATTAATTACTTTGATGTTTAATGTTCCTACTTGTTCTGTGTAGTTTATGGATAAAGTAGTATCTACTATTTTTGTTGAAATACAATTTCTATTTACAGTACTACCTGATAGGATATAATATAAATCCATTCTTTCATCTGATGGAGTTTCATACCTTTGAGGCGCTGGATATTCATATAAAACTAAGCTATCGAAAGAAAAGATACCTTTAATATTTATAGAGTAAGTCAACGTTTTATCTTTTATTTCTGATATTGGTATTCTTATTCTAAAACTTTCTCCTGCATTAAAGGTTGTTTTTTCTTCTCCTTGTTCATCTACTACAATCATTGGTGAAGATACGTCTACTTGATAACTTTTAAATTTATTTGCATATACTTTTCCTGTTACCTTAGGTGTAATTAAATTTGTTTCTATATAATCATTTGTTACCTGATATGAGATATCCTCCTGCGTGATAGGATCTAATTCTACTTGCTGATTTTCTTCTATATACCAATTAACATATTCTTCCCAGGTATCTAGATAAGCTAACATCTTATTTCCTACGTCTGATTCTTTTAATAATTTTTTATCTCCAACAGATAAATTGTTTACATATTTCCAATAATAATCCTTATAAGGAAATTCTTCCTCTGAGTGATCATCTATTTCATATTTATCATCATAAGCTGTATCTTCTACTGTCTCAATTATTTCAGAATAATCAGAATTCCAGATGTAATTTTTATCATCTTCATAACCTGCTAGACGATCCATTGCCCAGAGTATTAATAATTGCTTATAATAGTCATCTTCATCTTTATTATCACTAAACTTTGTTTCGTTTATTAGATAATTCATTAACACGGAATACTTATTTGTTTTATTTCTAAATTCGCTATCTAGCATGTAATATATTTCTTTTTCTTCTAACGTAGTGTTTTGAGCAATGCTTTTTTCAAAAATATTATAGTTTCCAACAAAAAAGCGAGAATCATTTGATACTGATTTTGGTTGTCAATAATATCTGCCATAGGGTAAATCAATTCTATTATTTTCGTTTTTTACATAGACTTCTTCTTCATTTGCAACGACTAGCTCTATTGTATCTAAGCATTGATTAGAATCATCCGGCTCAGCGAAACTATTTTTATTTATCATTAAGGCAATCGATGACAGTAATATAATTCCTGCAATAGTGATTAACGCATATCCTTTTCTCATAAAATCACCTTTTCTATTCTTTTATTTCTTTACAAAATTGTATGCATCTTTACACATATCTTCTATAGTAAGTGTTGCTTCCCATCCTAATTCTTCTTTTGCTTTACTAGGATCTGAGTAACACTCTGCAATATCTCCTGGTCTACGTTCTACGATTTTATAATTTACTTTGATATTATTTACTTTTTCAAAAGCATTAATGATATCTAATACACTATATCCAGTACCTGTTCCTAGGTTATAAATATATAAACCTTGTTGTTCTTTTTCTAATTTTTCTAATGCCTTGATGTGACCTTTTGCAAGGTCTACTACATGAATATAGTCTCTTACACCTGTACCATCTTTGGTTTTATAATCATTTCCAAATACTGATAGACATTCTAACTCTTTATTTGCAACTTTAGCAATATATGGCATTAAGTTTGCAGGAATACCATTTGGCTCTTCGCCAATCAGTCCACTCTTATGTGCGCCTATTGGATTAAAGTATCTAAGTATTGCGATATCCCAGGTGTTGTCTGATTTATACAAATCCTTTAAAATCTGCTCTACAAATAATTTTGACGTTCCATAAGGATTGGTTGTTCCTCCTGTTTTATCCGTTTCTTTAATAGGTACATGTTCTGGATTTCCATAGACAGTAGCACTAGATGAGAACACTAATTTTTTTACATTATGTTTTTTCATTACTTTTAATAAAACTAATACAGTTGAAACATTATTAGTATAATATTCTACTGGTTTTTTTACTGATTCTCCTACTGCTTTATAAGCTGCGAAATCTATTACAGCGTCTATTTTTTCTTTCGTAAATATCTCATCTAGTAATTCTTCATTAATCATATCTCCTAAATAAAATTTTACTTCTTTTCCAGTAATTTGTTTTATTTTATCTTTTACTTCTTCTTTTGAATTTGATAGGTTATCTAATACAACTACTTCATGACCTTCCTCTAGTAGTTCTACACTAGTATGACTACCAATATAACCAAGTCCACCAGTTACTAAAATTTTCATATTTTACCTCCCTGCATGTTTTTCTTGATATTCTTTCATAACAGATAACATTTCTTGTCCTATTACCTGTTCTATGGAATTATTATTTATACTTTCTTTTAAAAATACTTCCATATCTTTGATAGGAATATAAAATAAATTAAAATCAGTTTTCTTTTCTAGCTCTGATAAACTCATTTCTTCTACTTTTGGTCCTTCGTTACTATGTACAATGTAATAATACATTTTGTTACATCTAGTATTGCCTGTTTCTAAGTAGTTACTGTAATATTCTTCAATTACCATGAAAGGACCTGGTTCTATATCGATAGAAATTCCTGTTTCTTCTTTTATTTCTCTGCTTAGGCTTTCTTCTAATGATTCTTCTTCTCTCCAGTGTCCACCAGGAAATTGATAGGTATAATTATTATGCACTACTAATAGTTCTTCTTTTTTATTAATCATTAATGCTTTTACTCTAATTACTGTTTCATCCATCTTATTTGTATCTATATTTTCTTCATTTATAATTATTCTTTTCATGTTATCCCCTTTTCTTCTAATTATATACATATCTTTCCCAATATTCTAATACATTAGGACTTACAGTTTGAAATACAGCGTCAATTTGCTCACTGATATATTTTGCTTTTTTCCAGATAGGTGTACCTGTTTGTAGGCAACCTGCTTCTGTATCATCCATCATATACTCAAAAGTAGAAGCTCTATCTTCATATTGATCGGTTTGTGCATAATTATTCACAAAAGATGCATTGATATTTCCTGTTGATACATAGGAATAAGAATTATTGGTATTACCATAATTAAAACCTACAGGATTTAATGTATTCCAAGTGGTATAATTAGCACCTTTGGCATACATATATTTTTCTATGTAATGATAGATTTCGTGATGGAGGCTTTCTGTGAAACTATAATCTGTTGCAAGTGATATTAAAATGTTTTTTGATGTTGAATCTGTGATACCAGTTACATTTGCTTGAGAGTATTGCTTAATTAAATATATTGTTAATGTATATCCTGCTTGTTTTGTTTCATTAAAAAAGCCAGTAGGATATAGTGCTAAATTACTATTTAGTTCATTTAATAACTGGTTTATTCTATTAGAGTCTGTTAGTCTTACTGTAGATAGTCCAGCTACTGTATATCCATTTGTTTCTACTCCATATCGTACTGTAATTCCGTATGTATTTTCAATACTTCTTCTTAAGTTATCATTGGTGGTTTCTATACTTGGTGTTGGTGCTTGAGGTGTTTGTTGTGGTTGTTGAGGTGTTTTAGTACTTGTATTTGGAGTTTGCGTTTGTGTTTGATTATTTGTATTACTATTTTCTGCGTTTGGATTCTCTGGACTGGTTACTTCTTGTCCTGCTTCCGTTTGTGGAACAGGTGTTTCTGTTGTTGTAATATTAATATCAGTATTTTCTGCTTGTCCTATTACATGAGTATTAGTTATCGGATTTAAAATCGTTTGATTTTCTAAATGGAAAGCAATTCCTAATAAAATCAAAACCAAAGAAAAAGATAATAAGACTTTTGCCAATGTTATTTGTTTTTCCTTTGTCATAGGCGCCTTCCCTTCTATTTTTATTGTACCAAATTTAGAAAGAAAAAAAAAGACCTATTCTTGGTCTTAACTTATAAAATCTGGGACTAACATTCCTAGAATTATTATTCCTACAATAATTAGACTAATCATAAACGCAATTACATTTCCTAGACCCTTTTCGTTCTTATTTAAATCTGTTGGTCGATTCTGCTGATTCTTCTTTTCTTGTTCTACTAGTTCTGACATTTTAATTATATCTGTTTCGTTTAAATTAATAATATTACACATATCGTTAAATTCACTAATTATTTTTAAATTACTATTATTTCCTTTATTTGGTGTAATATTATTTATCATAATATCATTTTGATTAGCAAAAGATTTTATAAACGGCTCTATAATATCTATTAACACCTCTTTTGGCTTCGAAAATGTTTTTTTATCTAAAATTTGATGAGAACCATCTATTTCATATTTTGTTACTTTACAATAACAATATTGATTATCAAATTTAAACTCATAAACAATAGAATTATCTTTGGTGGCATCTTTTAATATTTTTAGCAATTCTTGATGATATTCTTGATGAGGATCTGTAGCATCTATACTTAACATTTCAATTTCTTCCACTTATCCTCACTCCTTTTAATTTTGATTTGTTAACGCTTTTATTTGATTATATAGTTCTTGTGCTTTGTCTATTTCTCCTTCATTATAATAAATATTTGCTTTGACTGTTAAATCTTCTATTTTTCTTTCTATATCATCTGGTAATTCTTTCTTTAGCGGTTGTGGTTCTTCTATCATGTTCTTCTGTAAATTTTGCATTAAAGGAAGAAATATTCCTTTTTCTACCAATTTTTGTTCCTGATTTATTCTTGATTTTCTTAAATTTTCTAATTGATTTGGTTTTACCATAATGGCTTTAGATATATTTTTGGTCGTTTTTTGAAATTTCCTTTTTACTGGTTGTGTATTTGCTCCTACTGGAGTTGGTATTTTAGGTGATGAGGAAAAAGCAGTTTGAGGTGATATCTCTGTTGTTATGTTTTTTTGTTGCTCTTCATTTGTTTTCTCTATTGATATTGGTTGATGTTGTTCTGGTTCTATTTCTGTATCAAATTCTTCTTCTGGTTCTTCTTCTGGAATTATTATTTCTTTTTCTTGTTCTATAGGGTTTGCATTTATCACTATTGCTTTTTTCTCTTCTAAATCTTTATTTGATAGTGCTAATGGTTTAGAGCTTTTTTCTTCTAAATCTCTTTTTTTCATTTCTTTATCTAAACTATCTAATGCTTCTAACTGTTCTTCTAATTGATTCGTTAACATTAACAAGTTGTCATTTCTATTATTTAGTTCCGTTAATCTTTGTTTCTTTTCTTCTTCATTTTTTGTTGTTTTCATTAGTTCTGTTTTTCTTTTAGATATTGTTGCTACAATATCATAAGCAACCGCTTTTAATTCTATAGCTGCTATACGATACTCAGCACTTTCAAATTCATATTTGTCTTCCACTAGCTCACCACCTATCCTGCATGTTGCGCATTAGCAATTTGCTTTAATAAATGTTGAACATCAACCCATTCTGCATCTTCTGTAATCTCTTCTAAATTAAGTTTCTCTCCATCTTTTACGATTCTAGCAATATAAATTACTTGATTACCTGTTTGCTCCTGAATTTCTCCTTTTGTATATACGACATATTGTCTTTTATCATCTTCAGAATTTAAATATGTTACTACTTCGATTTCTGTTGATAAACCATCTATGTCAATTAATTCTGCAATTTCTTTATTATCCATAGCGCAACCTCTCTATTCTAGAATTTATTATACACAACTTTTCTTATTTAGTAAACTTTTTTTAGATAAATATTATTACTAATATAGAAGCTGTCCAGATACTTAATTCTATTAGTTCTTGTTTTTGTGGACTTATTTTTTTCCATGGAATAAATAATAATGATAGTAACATAAATGGTGATAGATAGGCAATTAAATAATAAAAATTTAAGGCTAGTTTGGGAAGTAGTGATATTTTTTCTACCTCTATTAGAGTATTTGCTATTTGCCAGTAGTTGTTTTTGGATGCTAGTCCTATTGCTATTGCTAGTAATAGTATTAATCCTGTTAACTGGGATTTTGTTAAATTAATTTTTTCTAGTTTATGAATCATAAATGTAATACATAATATGATAATTATAATTCTTGATACCATGTTTATTATTTCTATTTGTAACATAGATTGTATGATAGAGCATATTTCTATTAGTAATAGTCCTGCTGGTAGTAGTATTATTTTTACTTTTCTATCTTTTTCTAGGTTTACTGATGAAAAGTAAGTAATGATTAACCATAGTATTGGGAGAGATAGACTTGCTAATACTCCTAATATTGGTATTGCTGTTAGCAAATCAAAGTCTTTAAAATTTATCTTTTTTATGATTGGTAAGTCTACTGTGGTTTCCTTATCTAGTTTTTCTTCTTGTTCTATAAAGTCTTGATCTGGTAGTTCTTCTTGTTGTTCATAAGTACCATTTTTTATTTCTTCTACGATATCTTGGTAATCATTCTCTAGATAATAGTCTATTGCTCTTTTCATTTGTTGTTCTGTTGATTCTTTAAAACCTGTGATAATGGTTTGACCAATTATTGTTACAGGTACACCAGTTAGAGATTTATTGGTCTTATCAGCAATTTGTTTTAGAAAACTATTATTTTCTTCGTTATACCATACTTCATATTGTATTACATTTAGTTCTTTGTATTCTTCCTTTAAATCTTCTAAATATTCTTTTTCTAAGGCACAATGCGGGCAACCATCTCCCCAGAATAGATACAAATTTAATTTTTCTTTGGCATTTACCTTTGGTGTTGGTATTAGTACTAATAGTAAAATAATTACTATCAGGATTTGTTTAATCTTTTTTAACATATAACTTATTCAACTCATTTCTGGCGTGGATTAATTCTTTTATAAAGATATCTAATTCTTCTTTTGTTGTTTTGTAAGAGATGCTAATTCTTAGACTATGACTTGCTTTTGTAGTATCTTTTGTTAGGGCTAAGACTGCAAGGGAGGCATTGGATGTTGAACATGCTGTTTTGGTTGAAATATAGATTTCTTTTTCTTCTAGAGCATGTAACATAGTTTCTGGTTTTATGTTTTCTATACTAATATTTAAAATATTAGGAATTGCATCTATTGGAGAGTTGATTGTAATATTTTCTTTGGTTAGTTCTTCTCTTAGATAATCATTTAATTTTCTTACCTTATTTTCTTTTTCTTCTATATTTTCATATGCTAGTCTTAGTGCTTTGGCAGTAGATACAATTAGAGGTGTTGCTGGTGTCCCGCTTCTATCTTTGGTTGTTGATTTTCCACCATGTATTAAGGGCTCTATTACGATGTTTTCTTTCTTGATTAGTGCACCTATTCCTTTCATACCATAGAATTTCTGGGCAGAAAAACTTGCTAGATCGACGTTTGTTAAATCTATTTTTTCTTTTCCCATACTTTGTGTAATGTCAGAGTGAAAAAAAGCTTTGGGATATTTTTTTACTATTTTCCCTATCTCGTTTACTGGTTGAATTATTCCTAGTTCACTACTAATACTAGCTATCGTTACTAATATTGTATCCTCTCTTAATTTTTTTTCTAAATCTTTTAAATCCACCTTACCTGATGGTGTTAAATTTACATATTCTATTTCAAAGCCCAACTCTTTTAGATAATTTAGTGGTTCTATAATAGAAGAATGTTCTAATGGTGTTGTAATAATATGTTTTCCTCTATTTTGATATTTTAAACAAATTCCTTTTATCGCTGTATTATTGGCTTCACTTGCTCCACTGGTATAGATAATTTCATTTGGTTTTACACCTAAAATAGTTGCTATTTGAGAAGTTGCTCTATCAATTAATCTTTTAGCATCTACTCCTAGTTTATGTAGAGAATTAGGATTACCTATTATTTTTTTTGTTGTTTCTATATAACTATTTAATACGCTTTCCTCTACTGGTGTTGTGGCACTATAATCTAGATAAATCATTTACTTACTTCCTTCTTTCTTTTTACTTTCTTCTATTTGGATTCATGGTAATTATATGGTTTAAAATATTAGAAAATCTTTTGATTCCTTTTAATTCTTCTCCGCTCATTTGCCATAGTAGTCTAGGAGAAAATTTTACTTTTCCTTCTCTTTGTAATTCTTCTAATTCCGCTGGTGATATTCCTTTTACACCTCGATAATCATCTATATCTAAAGTAGGGTCTACAATATATCTTGTCTGTATTTGATTTAATACTTCTTGATTTTCTACTGTAATTTCAAAAATATTACTTTTTATTCTTATAAATGAAGGAGATTTCATACGTTTCATTTCATCTATTTGGAAATAGTCAATTCTTGGTTGTAATTCTCCACAATCTACAAGACTTTCTTTATTTCCAACTAAAAAGCCATTTTTTATTCCTGTATCTGTAAATTTTGATTTGGATGCTAAAAAATATCCTACTGCTTCTTTGTAGTCATCTTCCGAATTTAAAATATCAAATCCACCTTCGCCTGTATAGTTTTTATCTTCTCTATGTCCCATGAAATATTGTGGTATTGTATCTAGTTCATTATTCTCATTTATTATTACCACCATATCGCCATCTTTTGTAAATACCGTTGTCATAATTGAATGCACATAAATTTTATCAGCCATATTCTCCCTCTTTCTTTTCTTATTTTATCACGTTTCTTTCTTTTCCAAAAGAAAAAATGCTACTTAGGCATTTCTTCTTTACTATCTCCGCTAATGTTATACAGTTTATAATTAAGTTGAGCCATTGCTAATTCTATTGTCATCAACTTTTCACTTTTATCTAGTTTATCATTTTCTAATAAACTAGTCACTATTTCTTCTGCACCCTTTAATATTGCCTCTTTATTTTCTAATACATTTATTTTATCCAACATATAATTCATCCTTAGACCTCCTTATTATTTTCAATGTATTTTTTTATTACTTCATATAGATGTTGCATCTTCACGTCTATTACTTTTATTTCATCAGAACATTCTAATAATTCTCTTTGGAGATGAAGTGGAATTTCCTTGGGAAGTTTATATTGTAATTTATGATCTAGTGATGCCCAGAAATCCATAGCTACTGTTCTTATCTGTATTTCTGCTTCTATATATTCTAATTTTTCTTCTAAGTGTACTGGTACTAAAACATTTAAGTGATAACTTGTATATCCTGTATCTTTCGGATTTGCTATATAATCACTTTCATTTATAATTTTAAATGTCTTAGAATTTTTAATAATTCCTACAATATCATAAACATCCGATAAGAAAGAACAAACAATTCTAAATCCTACAATATCATGAATGTGTTTTTTTATATTTTCTACGTTCTTTCCATAACCTTTTTCCTCTAATTTTTTTAAGATACTTCTTTCTGATTTTAATCTAGACTTAATGTGTTCTACGGGATTATATTCATTTTTATATTCATATTCTTTTAATAATATTTCTAAGTCTGCCTCTAATTTTGTTTTTGCAAACTTGTACTTTAACATCATGGCATCCCATTCTTTAGAATCTATGTTATTCATTCAGACCTCCTTGTTAGGCAAAAAAAGGACTGTTCTTGTCCCTGGCGGTATTCATTGTACCATATTTTTTACTTTTTGTCATTACTTTCTTGTGTTTTGATAATAGTCTCTTTCAGCAATACTCATTGCAATTTGATCTAGTTCTTCTTGTTGTTCTTTTTCTAAATCTACTATTTTATACTCTACTTCTTGTAGTAATTCCTTTGCTGTTTTACATTTGTTATAGTTAATATGATATCTCATCAATACTTCTATTTCATAGGTTGTTAGAAATAAATTTTGCTTCGTTTTATGCAATTTATTTTTCTCAAAGTCTAGGCTATTTACTAGTTTTTCTATATTATATTCTTTCATTCTTCTACTCTTTCATTTTATTTACATGAATAACCATTATTTTTCATATGAGTCATGAATTCGCCTTCTGTATATGCGTCTTTTATTTTTAATGTTACTACATCTTTTGCTTTTGTATTAGCATTAATTTTTATTTGTAAATCATCTTCGTTTGTAAATTCTATGTTATTTAAAATCAAAGTTTCATTATTTTTATCTACCATTATATGTGCAACAATTCTATCTGAATCTTGTGTAATTTTTACTGCATTTTTTGGCAAATATTCATAGGAACTTTTAATTGCAAACTTAATTGAGTTTAGATAGCTATTTTCTTCTTGAATATAATTTTGGGGTAAAATGATTGTCTTTGTTAAATCCATTTTTGCAATATTATTGCTACTTAAGGTCACTTTTAAATTTTCTACTATTTGAATTCCTTGTTCTGTTGTAGCGGTTTTACTACATTCTATATAGGGTTGTTTTATGGTTGCAAATAAGTAGATAATAATACTAATTAATAATACCGTTACTATTATTGGAAATATTCTACCTTGCCTTAAAGTCATTTAACTCACCTCTTTATACGCTTATCTTAACCTATATCTATGTTTTCGTCAAGAGTTCTATTACAGACAAATTTCTAAAAGAAAAAGTCGCTTACTAGCGACCATTTATTATTTAATTTCGATAACTTTTTTCGTGTCTACTTCTTCTTTTTTAGGAACTACAAGTTTTAGCATTCCGTTTTCAAATGATGCATCAATTTTATCTTCATCTAAATCTCCTAAATAGAAGCTTCTTTCATATTTACCATAAGTTCTTTCACGACGAATATAATTTTTCTCTTTATCTTCTTCGTTAACTTCATTTTTCTTTTCAGCTTTGATTGTCAAATATCCATCTTTTGTTTCGACAGAAATTTCATCTTTGTTAAATCCTGGAATATCCATCTCAATATGATAATCGCCAGCTTTTTCATAGATATCACATTTCATGCTTTGTTCCTTTCTTGAAGAAATAAAATCATCAAAAATATCATCTAAATAAAATTTTCTTGGCATTAAATCCATATTTATCATCTTCCTTTCATTTACAATTATGTTATACCACTATTTTTAGCACTTGTCAATAGTGAGTGCTAAATTATTTTTATTTTTTACAGTTTTTTAAATTTTATACTAGTTTTGATAAAGTTCCTAAAAAAAATAATTTCCTAGTGTAGGAAATTAGGTTCTATAATAAATAGTGTTGGTGAGTAAAATTGCTGACACTATTTTAGTCTA
>ERZ1643249.4596-NODE-4596-length-11448-cov-10.043887_pt1 | contig 11448 bp, 13 predicted proteins | sample MGYA00579263_ERZ1643249 | MGnify/ENA primary metagenome ERZ1643249 (study PRJEB29033, sample SAMEA4952264) | chicken gut metagenome | biome: Broiler Chicken; feature: Gastrointestinal Tract; material: Caecum | place: Ireland | collected 2018 | study: Broiler...
AAAAATAAAGAAAGGAGTCGTATGGTTATTTAAGTTATTAAATATATCATACAAGCTATTAAATGATATATATAAATAATGAGAAAAAAATAGAAAAATTAAAAAATAAAATGAATAAAAAAAACATATGTGTATTTATGGATTATGATAAAACTATTACAACAAATGATAGTCAAGATTCTTGGGCAGCTAGTGCAAACAAGGAGATAATGGGAGAAAATCTTTCGAATGAACTAGATAAATATTATGAAAAATATAGACCGATAGAAATAGATTATAATATAGATGTTAAAGAAAAAGAAAAATATATGATTGAATGGTACCAGAAATGTATGGATTTATATTACAAATATAATATTACTAAAACTAGTTTAAGAGATTCAATTAATAATACTAATATGAAATTAAGAAAAGGTGTAAAGGAATTTTTATATAAATTATATAAAAATGATATTCCAGTAATTATTTTGTCTGCTGGTATTGGAAATACAATAGAACAAAAACTAGAAAATGAAAAATGTTATTATAGTAATATAGAGATAATAAGCAATTTTTTGAAATTTGATGAACAAGATAAAATGATAAAATTTTCAGGTAATCTAATACATACATTAAATAAAGATATAGATAAATTAGCTGACATTAATATAAAAAATAAAATAGAGAAAAGAGAGTATAGAATTGTTATAGGAGATTTAATTGAAGATATTAATATGATAGGAAAATATAAAGATGAAAGAACATTAAAAATAGGATTTTTAAATGAAAATATTGAAGAAAATATAGAGGTATATAAAGATAATTTTGATATAGTTTGTACTAAAGACAGTAATTTTTTTGATATAGAAAATATTATATTAGGAAGGTCATGATAAAATGGAAATAGAAGATATAAATGAAAATAAGGATAACAAAGAATTTATTTTAGAAGCAGTAAAAGAAAGTGGGAAAAATTTAGAATTAGCGTCAGAAGAATTACAAGATGACAAAGAAGTTGTAATGGAAGCTTTAAAACAGGACGGAGAAGCTTTAGAATTTGCAAGTACAAGATTAAAAGGAGATAAAGAAGTATTACAATTAGCTATAAAAACTGCTCCATGGACAATTTGCTATGCATCTGAGGAATTGGCAGGTGACAAAGAAATTATGTTAGAATGTTGTAAAAATTATGGACAAGCTTTATATTATGCGTCAGAAGAGTTAAGAAATGATAAAGAAGTCGTGAAAGTTGCTGTAGAGAATAAAGGTATTATCATTAAGTATGCTAGTAAAACATTAATAGATGATAAAGAATTGGCAGAAATTGCTGTAAAACAAAATAAACAGGCTTTTCATTTTATATCAGATAAGTTAAAAAAAGATGAAGATATAAAAAAATTAATGGAATAAGTTTTAACTAATTATAATTTTTTTATATAAATACTTGAAAATAAGAATAATATACCGTAGAATAGATGATAATTAAAATAGATAAAAAATTAGCAAAGGAAGAGAGGAAGGATTTTTATGAAAGTATTAGTTGTATCAGATATTCACGGTTCAGGATATTATGCAGACAAATTAAAAGAAATCATCAAAAAGGAAAAACCAGAAAAAATAATTGTATTAGGAGACATATACTACCATGGACCTAGAAATGATTTGACAGAAGAATATAACCCTATGAAGGTGGCCAAACTATTAAATAGTGTAAAAGATAAACTAGAAGTGGTAAGAGGAAACTGTGATGCAGAAGTAGACCAAATGGTTTCTGAATTTGAAATGAAAGATAACATTTTAGAAAAGATAAATGGAAAAATGATGTTTTTTACACATGGGCATAAATATAATATTGATAATTTACCAAATGAAGATTTTAATATTATGTTTTATGGACATTTCCATACTTGTTTTATAAAAAAATATGACAACCAATTGTTTGTAAATCCAGGTTCTATATCATTGCCAAAAGAAAAAACACCACATAGTTATGCAATGATAGAAGAAAAAGATATTGTTATAAAAGATGTAGATGGAAATGTTATAGAAGAATATAGATATAGAGAATAATTGGTCTAATGGGGACGTGCCAAAATGGACAAAAAATGGTCAAAAGGGACAGACCTTATTTCAAGGTCTGTCCCTTTTGACCATTTTTTGTCCATTTTGGCACGTCCCCATTAGACCAATTAAATCCATTCGCCATATTTCCTTATATAAACTTTTTTAGCAAACATAGCTAAAATACAATATAAAAATGTTACAGCAAAAATTAACAAAATATATTGAACAGGTATTGCTACTAAGCCAATTAATGTTCCTAAAGGCGTAAAAGGTACTATTATACCAACAAGTATCAACAAAATAGAAGAGAAATATACCATTTTATTAGCATTACTTTGTATAAATGGTATTTTTGCTGTTCTTATAATATGCATTCCCACTAAATTTGAAACAATACTATACGTAAACCAAATAGTTTGGAAAAGTGCAGCTTCTCTAACACCAAAAGTAAACCACAAAGTAGCAAATACAATTAAGTCAAATATAGAACTAAGAGGTCCCATAAATAGCATAAAATGTTTTAAACTTTTTATATCTAATTTTTTTGGCTTTTGAACAATTTCCTTATCAACATCATCAAAAGGAAGTGTCATTTGACCAAAATCATATAGTAAACCTTCTACCAATAATTGAATAGGCGTTTCAGGTAAAAATGGTAAAGCAATACTTGCTACAATTACAGATAAAACTTCTCCAAAGTTAAAGCTTGTTGCCATTTTTATATATTTCATTAAATTTGTAAAAGTTTTTCTTCCTTCAGTAACACCATCTAATAAGACATTTAAATCTTTTTCCAACAATATGATGTCAGCTGATTCCTTAGCAATATCAACGGCAGTATCAACAGATATACCAACATCTGAATTTGTTAAAGAAGGGCTATCATTTATACCGTCACCCATATATCCTACAACATTTCCTTCATCTTTTAATAATCTAATAATTCTAGCTTTTTGTATAGGAGATAGTTTTGCAAAAATATTATTTCTTTTAATAAGTCTATGAACAGCTACATCAGGTAGTTTATCTAATTGACTTCCTAAAATGATTTTTTTAGATTTTATATTTACTTTATCACAGATACATTTTGTAACTTCAGCATTATCACCTGTTAAAACTATAACACGAATACCTGCTTTATTCATTCTTTCTACAGCTTCTTTAGCACTTTCCTTAGGTGGATCCAAGAACCCAATAAATCCTATAAGAATCATATTTTTTTCATCTTTTACTTCAAAGTCATAATCTGGTTCTGTGCTATATTTTTTACATACAGCAATTACTCTTAAGCCATCTTTATTTAGATTTTTACTAATTCTTTGAATGTTTTCTTTAAGTTCTTTGGTTAAAGGAGAAACAACACCTTTATATTCAACTGAAGTAGAAATATTAAGAATTTCTTCAACAGCACCTTTTGTGATTAATTCATCCTTACCTTGCTCATTTCTTACTGCAATTGATAAACGTCTACGAGCAAAATCAAAAGGTATTTCATCTAATTTTATATATTTACTTGTTAATTCTGGCATATTATATTCTTTACCACGATTGATAACGGCTTCATCAATATTGCCTCTTAAACCAGTTTGAAGACTAGAATTTAAATAAGCATATTTTAAAACCCCAATATCTTCATCACCCTTAATGTCTAAATATTTTTCTAAAACAATCTTATCTTCTGTTAAAGTACCTGTTTTGTCAGTACATAAAATATTCATCGCACCAAAGTTTTGAATAGCATCTAGTTTTTTTACAATAGTCTTTTTCTTAGACATTTTTACAGCACCTTTAGACAAACAAGAAGATAAAATTACAGGAAGAAGTAAAGGTGTAATGGCAATTGCAATAGCAACGGCAAAGGTAAAAGCTGTTACGATACTATGTTTTGAAAAATTAAGTATAAATACAACTGGAATAACAATAAGCATAAACTTAATTAATAAACGGCTAATACTTTCTATACCTTTTTGAAAAGCTGTTTTAGGTTTTCCAGTAGTAAGTGTATGAGCAATCTTTCCAAAATAAGTAGAGTCAGCTGTTTTTATAACAACACCTTTAGCACTACCAGAGATAACATCAGTTCCCATAAAGCATATAGTATCTAAATCAGCAATACTATCTAAATCTTCTTGATTCATTTGAGATTCAGGTGATTTTTTAACAGCATCTGATTCGCCAGTTAAAGAAGATTGACCTACATATAAGTCAGTAGCTTCAATAATTCTTAAATCAGCTGGAATCATGCTACCAGCAGTAAGAACGACAATATCACCAATAGTAACATCTTTTATAGGAATTTGAACTTCTTTTCCATCTCTTAGAACATGACAAGTAGTTGCAACTAATTCCTTTAATTCATTTGCAGCCTTATTAGAACGGTATATTTCGAAAAAATCTAATAAAGTACTTGCAGTAATTAATATCGCGATAACAATAATATTAGCATAACTAGGTGTTTCTGGTAAAATGATATCTGTATAACATAAAAGTAAAGTTATGCCTAATAAAATAATGTTGAAAGGTGTAAATAAACTTTCAAAAAAGTAATGATACCATCTTTTGGGTTTTGCCTGTCTAATGATATTAGGACCTAGCTGTTTTAACTTATAATCAGCCTCAGAACTACTAAGTCCGGTTTCTTTAATCTTATATTTTTTAATAAAATTTTCTTTAGATAGTAAACATTCTTGAGCATATAGTTTAGAAATATTTACATCCTCTTTCATGTTTGCCATTGTAAATCATCTCCATTTCTTTTGTTAAAATTACTTTATAATTATACCACAAGAATATAAAAATAAAACAATTTCATAAAAAATATTGTAAAAATATAAATTATTGAGGTATAATCAATTCAAAATAATAAGAGGAGGAATATTTATATGATTTCGGTTAAAAATTTATTTGATAATGATGATGTAAAAATAATAGAAAGAAAGGGAAATATTTCGGTTATTGAATTTCAAAGAGATGTCAGTGTTAATAAACTTACAGCTATGTCTGAATATTTTGCAGCAAAAATGAATGTTAGAAGAAGACAAGTAGTTATTCAATTACAAGGTGATGAATATGTAACAAGTGCAGGAGCAATGCAATGGATGGCTGGAAATATTGAATCAAAAACAAATATAAAAGGTGTTGGTGATTTCCTAGGAAAAGCAATAAAGGGAAGTGTTACAAGTGAGTCAACAGTAAAACCAAAATATCATGGTACAGGAATATTAGCATTAGAGCCAACATATAACTATATTTTACTAGAAGATGTAGGAACTTGGAATGGGAGTATTGTACTAGAAGATGGACTATTTCTAGCTTGTGAAGCAAGTTTAAATACAAATGTTGTTATGAGAAGTAATTTGTCTTCTGCTGTACTAGGAGGAGAAGGATTATTTAACTTAACATTATCTGGGCAAGGAATTGCTGTTTTAGAAAGTCCAGTTCCAAGAGAAGAATTAATTGAAGTAGAATTACAAAATGATCAAATAAAAATTGATGGAAATATGGCAATTGCATGGTCTAATTCTTTAGATTTTACAGTAGAAAAATCTACAAGAAGCTTAATTGGTTCAGCTGTTGCAGGAGAAGGTTTTGTAAATGTATATAGAGGAACAGGAAAAATACTAATGTCACCAGTAAGACCAGAAGCTACAAATAATATTTTGACATATAAATCAAAACAATAGAAATATAAATAAGGAAATTTAAAGAAGATTCCATTGTTTAACATAAAATACACAAAAAAGAAAGGAACAAAAATATGAATATACTAGCAGGCTTATTAATACCATTTTTAGGAACAACATTAGGCTCAGCGATGGTATTTTTTATGAAGAATATTATAAATAAAAAAGTAGAAAAATTATTGTTAGGCTTTGCTTCTGGAGTAATGATTGCAGCATCTATCTGGTCATTATTAATGCCATCTATAGATATGGCTGAAGAACAACAAAAAATTTCATGGATACCTGCTGCAGTAGGATTTTTATTAGGAATAGCTTTTTTGTTAGTTTTAGATAGTATTATACCACATATGCATTTAAATACAGAAAAACCAGAGGGAATAAAAGCAAAATTAAAAAAGTCAACAATGCTTGTACTTGCAGTAACACTTCACAATATTCCAGAAGGAATGGCTGTAGGAGTTGTATTGGCTGGCACTATGGTAGGAAATGCTGGGATTAGTTTAGCTGGTGCAGTAAGTTTAGCTATAGGTATAGCAATTCAAAATTTTCCAGAAGGTGCAATTATTTCAATGCCTCTAAAAAGTGAGGGTATTTCAAAGATAAAAGCTTTTATATATGGGACTTTATCAGGTATAGTAGAGCCAGTTGCAGCAATAATAACTATATTATTGACAAATGCAATTGTTCCAATATTACCATATTTGTTATCATTTGCAGCAGGTGCAATGATATATGTTGTTGTAGAAGAATTAATTCCTGAGTCACAAGGAGGAGAACATTCAAACATTGGAACAGTAGGAGTCGCGATAGGTTTTGTGATTATGATGATATTAGATGTAGCTTTGGGGTGATTGACATAAATGTTATAAAAGTGTATAATATTTTTGTAACAAGTAAATACTTCTGTTAGAAATTTATAGGAGGAAAAAAAGATGGAAAATATTATGCAGCATAAGAAAAAAACTGTTTCTTTTGAAATTGATATTGAAGAGATTATTAATCGGTATCCGATTATAATTGAAAAAGAAAAAATGGTTCTTAAATCAGAAACGGTAGAGAGAGCTATTGTAGAATCAAGAAGTGATTTGAAAATAATAGGAGCACCCGAATCATTAATAGAGCTTTTCGATAAAAGCGTAATAGATTCTATAAGAATAATAATAATAATAGAATTTTTAAAAAAAGCCATCTGCTTAGATACTAGTTTAGGAAATGCGCTAATGTCTTTAAAAATAAAAGACGAGAAGTTTGAAAAGCCAATAAAGCAAATAGCAAAAGAAACAGAAGCCTATTATAGGCGAGAGGAATAAAAAATCCATCTAAAGAGGCAGGAAGCTGATAATATCAGTTTTCCTGTTTTTTAATTAAATTTTGCCTTTTTAAGGCAAGTATTTTTTTGTCTTTGTGGAATATTTTTATCGTTTTTAATTAATAACAATTATTATATAGTAACAATATTTTAAGAATTATAAAGTAAAGCTCTTGCGAAGAGATAACTGTTCTGATATTATTATTAAAAAATTATTTTGAAAGGAAAAGTAACCATGATAGAAATAAAAAATGTAAGCAAAGCTTATGTAAAAAATAAAAAAGTAATTGAAAATTTGAATTTAACTGTTGAAGATGGACAGATCTTTGGATTTATTGGTCCAAACGGAGCAGGGAAAACTACAACAATGGAAATGCTTACAGGAATATTAGATATTGATGAAGGAGAAATTCTAATTGATGGAATTAATATAGAAAAGAATCCAATAGAAGCGAAAAAACAATTTGGATTTGTTCCAGATTCACCAGATGCTTTTGAAAAATTAACTGGTGCCGAATACTTGAATTTTGTAGCAGATGTATATAAAGTGGACCAAAAAACAAGGTTTGAAAAGATAACAAAATTAGCAAAAGAATTTGGAATATATGAATCTTTAAAAGAAAGAATACAAAGTTATTCACATGGAATGAAACAAAAAATTATTATTATAAGTGTTTTATTACACAATCCTAAAAATTGGATTTTAGATGAACCAATGACTGGATTAGATCCAAAAGCATCTTTTCAATTAAAAGAATTAATGAAAGAGCACAGCCATAAAGGTAATACTGTATTTTTTTCAACACATGTACTAGAAGTAGCAGAAAAAATTTGTGATAAAATTGCGGTAATAGATAAAGGAAAAATAAAATTTGTTGGCACATGCGAAGAATTAAGAGAAAAATGGAAATCAAATAGTTCACTTGAAGAATTATTTTTAAAGATAATAGAAGAATAAAAAGAACAATAGCGGACTTTATTAAACATTTTCTCTGTTCATAACATTTTAAAGTCCGCATCTATTGTTCGGCGCCAAATTTATATAATAAATTTGTGTGCAACGTATTTATATATATTAGAAAGTCAGCATGACTTTCCTAATATATATAAAATAATTGATAAAAGTAAATCAAGCACCAGCTTTTATTAATATAGTATTATTAATATTGATTAATTTGGTAATAAATTATTATGTGAAGAAAAATCAAATAAGATTGTATAGAAAAATATTTTAATAATGTGGTTAAGATGCTGGAAGAACTCATAAAAAATACTTTTTTTTGAACAATTAGAAGAAATACAATCATCATTCATGTCTTTGAAAAGAATAAATAAATTACTAAAGGAAAAAGGATAGAAATATCAAATATTCCTATCCTTACCAATTTAATAAAATTATTTATTAAGACTCCAGTTTTTCTGAGAGTTTGTCTAGGAAGTCCATTAGCTTTATAGTAAGTTGACTTCCTAGTGTTACTTTTACAATTCCTATTGAAATTGGAATTAGTTCAAAACCATTTTTAATACCATTAACAATATCAGGAATTGCAATGATGATACATTGATAAAGTCCAATATAAATACCAATGCATATGGCTACTAACAAAATAACAATTCTTAGAAGCCGTTGCATAAATTTTATAATGTTACATTTTTTCAAATAATACATAGAATCTCCTTCCTAAATTGGATTTTTTTTGTTACATATTATAATTATAGCATTTTTTACACTTATTTTCAAGGAAACAAAAATTTTTAACAAAGACAGATATAATAAAAATTAAAGAGATTTTAGTAAAAAATATATAGTTAAGAATATATGAAATAATTAGAAATAATGGGATATAATTAGATATTTCAAATTCAGATAGAAATGATAGGAGTATTATATGATAAGAAAGTTTAATAATAATGATATAGATTCAATAATGAAAATTTGGAAGAATGAAAATATAAAAGCACATAAATTTATAGCAAAAGAGTATTGGGAAAATAATTATGAATATGTAAGAAAGCTTATACCCACTTCTGAAATATATGTATATACAAATAAAAATAAAATAGAAGGCTTTATAGGAATAAATAAAAATTATATTGAAGGGATATTTATAAATACAGATAGTCAAAATAGAGGGATTGGAACAACATTATTAAATAAGGTAAAAGAAGAAAAGGAAAAATTGGAATTAAGTGTATATGAAAAAAACAAAAAAGCCATTAAATTTTATAAAAAGAATGGTTTTATAATAACAAAAGAAAACATTGACAAAGAAACAAATGAAAAAGAATATATAATGTTATGGGAAAAAATTAGAACAGGAGGGAAAAATGTCATTAATAAGTGTAAATAACTTAACTTTTGGATATGATGGAAGTTTAAACAACGTATTCGAAAATGTATCATTAAAAATGGTCAATTTTGGAGTAAGAAGCTCCTGATTACCCAATAAACAGTGCTAATTGTAGTGAATCAATTAGCACAAAACATCCCCTTTTATTTTATAGAGAGTCGCTAAAAATAGTGGCTTTCATTTTATGTATCTTACAAAAATGTCATTTTAAAATTGTAAAAGTATGATATAATGCTTTTGGAGGTTAGTATTATGCAAAAAATATTAATAGTAGAAGATGATAAGAAGATAAGAAAAGAATTAGAAACATTTTTGAATAAACATGGCTTTATTGCAAAAGGATTAGAAAAATTTGATAATACAATTCAAGATATATTAGATGAAAATGCCGATTTGGTATTGTTAGATATTAATTTACCATATATAGATGGAGAATTTGTATGTAAAGAAGTAAGAAAAACATCTGATGTGCCAATAATAATGGTAACCAGTAGGGATAATGAAATAGATGAATTAATGAGTTTAAATTATGGAGCAGATCAATATGTAACAAAACCATATAACATACAAATATTACTTGCAAAGATAAATGGTTTACTAAAAAGAAATAAAAAAACTGAAAAAGAAATACAAAAAATTGATTGTGGTAGTTTTTCATTGAATATAGCAGAAAGAGTAATTGAAAAAGATGAACAAAAAATAGAGCTTACTAAAAATGAATACACTATTTTATATTACTTAGCAAAAAATAAAGGAAGAATAGTGTCAAGAGATGAAATAATGGACTATTTGTGGGAAAGCGAAGAGTTTATTGATGATAACACTTTAAGTGTAAATGTAAAAAGATTAAGAAGCAAATTAGAAGAATTAGGTTTTGTAAATAGAATTGAAACTAGGAGAGGACAAGGGTATTTATTAAAATGAAATTTAAAGATTTTATAAAAGAAAAAATGATATTAATTATAGGAACAATACTAGCATTAGTTAGTGTGGGAATTTTATTACTTGCTTATAATATTAGTATATTAATAAGACTATATTGTGTATTTATAGTTGTTTTTGTAGAGGCACTTGCTATACTAATTGAATATAAAAAGAAAAAAGTTTATTATGACCAACTAATAAGAAATATGGAAGATTTAAGAGAAAAATATTTAATATCAGAAATAATAAAAACACCAAATTTCATTGAAGGAAAAATATTAAAAGATATTTTGCAAGATACAGGTAAATCAATGATAGAAAATGTGAATTATTATAAAAATATACAAGAAGACTATAAAGAATATATTGAAATGTGGATTCACGAGGTCAAAATACCTATTGCAGCTAGTAAACTAATTATTGAAAATCATAAAAATGAAATAACAAAAAGTATAGATGAAGAACTAGACAAAGTAGAAAATTATACAGAACAAGCCTTATTTTATGCTAGAAGTAATGCAGTAGAAAAAGATTATATAATCAATAAAACGAACCTAAAAGAGATCGTAAATGGTGCAATATTAAAGAATAAAACAACTTTACTAAATGAAAAAGTATCAATAGAATTAACAAATTTAAAACCAGAAGAAATATATACAGATAGTAAATGGGCAATATTTATAATAAATCAAATCATACAAAATGCGATTAAATACTCTAAAGAGAATGAAAAAAGAATAGAGATTTCATCAAAAGAAAAAAATGAAAAAGTAATTTTATATATAAAAGATAATGGAATAGGTATAAAAAAAGGTGAAATAACTAGAGTATTTGAAAGAGGATTTACTGGAGAAAATGGAAGGATTATAGGTAAAAAATCAACTGGAATTGGTCTTTACTTATGTAAGAAACTATGTGATAAGTTAGGATTAGGAATAGAATTAAATTCTGAAAAAGATAATGGCACAGAAGTTAGAATAATCTTCCCTAAAAATAGTTATACAAATTTTAAATAGCTCTTTTTATAGGGCTATTTTTTTATTAAATAGGAAAAATCAACTTTTTCCTATTTAATAAAAAATTAACGTTGCACAGAAAAATTGCTATGCAATTTTTCGCGTCGACAAATCTTTACGCT
>ERZ1643249.4599-NODE-4599-length-11442-cov-5.250988_pt1 | contig 11442 bp, 23 predicted proteins | sample MGYA00579263_ERZ1643249 | MGnify/ENA primary metagenome ERZ1643249 (study PRJEB29033, sample SAMEA4952264) | chicken gut metagenome | biome: Broiler Chicken; feature: Gastrointestinal Tract; material: Caecum | place: Ireland | collected 2018 | study: Broiler...
AAAAAAAGAGAAATAGCAAAAGATAAATATAAATTTATAAACAATTTATTAAAGGTAGGTGTTTAATATGAATCGAGTTTGCTTAAACGGAAGATTAACTAAAGATATAGATTTAAGATATACGCAGAATAATGTTGCAGTAGCTAGTTTTACTTTAGCAGTTCAAAGAAAGTTTAAAAATTCTAACGGAGATTATGAAAGTGATTTTATCAATTGTATAGCTTATAAATCCACAGCAGAATTATTAAGTAAATATACTGGCAAAGGCGATTTAATTGGTATTGAAGGTAGAATACAAACAAGAAATTATGAAAATCAAGAAGGTAAAAAAGTATACGTAACAGAAGTAATAGTTGAAAGTGTAGATTTTTTAGCTAGTAAAAAACAATCATACGAAAAAGATCCGAACGCCGGTGAAGTTAAAATAGAACCGGTAAAACAGAAATTAAGTGACGATGTTTTTTCAGATTTTGGTAGTTCGATAGAAATTACAGATGAGGATCTTGGCTTTTAGGAAGTGCTTGTATGAATTATGAAATTGTTAATAAAAAAATAAAAATCGATGATAAAAAAAGTATAACCATTAAATTAATAAATGATCACTTTCAAAATTATAAAACATATCAAATTCCAAAGGCTCAATTAGTTATAGCTGATATACCATACAATTTAGGAAATAATGCTTATGCAAGTAATCCAAGCTGGTATAACGGTGGTGATAATAAGAACGGGGAGAGTGAAAAAGCTAATTCGAGTTTCTTTGATACAGACAATGACTTCAGAATAGCGGAATATATGCACTTTTGTAATAGACTTTTAATAAAAGAACCAAAAGAGAAAAATAAAGCTCCATGCATGATAATATTTTGTGCTTTTTAACAATTACAAATGGTTATCGAATATGGAAAAAAGTATGGATTTAATCATCATATACCACTTGTGTTTATTAAAAACTATTCAAGCCAGGTTCTTAAGGCAAATATGAAGATTGTGGGAGCAACAGAATATGGGCTTGTGCTTTATAGAGATAAATTACCTAAATTTAATAATAAAGGGAAAATGATTTTTAACTGGTTTAATTGGGTTAGAGACAATTCTGTTCCTAAAATACATCCGACTCAAAAACCAATCCCTTTGTTAAAAGAACTAATAAAAATATTTACCGACGAGGGAGATGTAGTTATAGATCCAGTCGCAGGAAGTTGTACTACATTAAGGGCTTGTGCAGAATTAAATAGAAGTTGTTATGGTTTTGAAATAAAGAAAGATTTCTGTAAAGATGCTAAAGAAAAAATGTTGAATAATATAAATATACAATCATCAATTTTTGATTTGTAGGAGTAGAAATGATAGAAGAACTAACTAAATTATTAATAAACCAGTATGAGAAAGAAAAGAAAACTGGACAAGCCGAATACTTAAAAATATCTAAACAAGATTTTTACAGGGGGTTAATTAAATTTTTAAAGGAGATTAACTATGAAAATATTTAGATTTATGTCAAAAGAAAAATACGAGAATTATAAAGAAAATTCAAGACAATTAACAGAATATTAAAGAGTTGTTATGAAAGAGAGTGATTTTTAATGAATAAAGCAATAAAAAAGTGCTGTGTTTGCGGTAATAATGAAACTGGTGAATTTATAATAATCAATAATATTAAATATCATCTTTTATGTATCGAAAAAATGCAACAAGAAAATCAACAGCTAAAACAACAAAATGGATTTTTAATGAAGCAAGATAACATTTTGCAAACCTTAATGCAATGGCTTTATGAGGAAGTTTGTGTAGAAAAATCTTCATCAAGTTTTAAACAACCTTTAATAATTGTAATAGATAAAATAAAAGAATTAAAGGAGGAAATGAAATAATGGAATTATGGATAAGAAGTCAAGATAAAAAAGCAATTATAAAACCAATAAATATACTTTTAGAAAACTCTTTAGATTCTGGGATGACTGGAATTAGAGGTTATTTTTCAAATAATTCTTATAAAATGTTAGGCTTTTATAAGACAGAACAAAGAGCATTAGAAGTATTAGATGAAATACAAAAAAAGATAAATTTAATTAATTTAGGACATGATTTTGGTTCGCCAATGATTGATTTAAAAAATCCTACTTATATATACGAAATGCCAGAAGAATAGGAGGATATATGCAACTAATAATAACTTACTTAATAATAGCATTAATTATATGCGTTATTAAAATATATAAATTAAATAAATCTAATATGATATTAAGAAATAACTTCTTAATGATGTGTAAAGTATTAGGCGATGAAGAATTAATTAAAAAAATAGAAAACGGAGAAATTAAGTTATGAAAAAAGAAATAACGGTTTATGAATTATTAGGGTTAATAAAAGATGATAATAAGCCAAATAAAATAAGATATGATAGCCATTTTTGGAACTTAAAAAAGGAATTTAATGACTATTTCGATGGAGAAAAATATTTAATAGCAGATGGATTTGACGTTTTTTTTGATAACGCAAAAGAATTTTTAAATGACAAAGTAGAAATACTAGAAGAAGATAAATCTATGATAGAAAAAATAGACACAACAACAGAAAATACTTTATTTACAATGGAATGTTATACAGGAATACCTGAACAAGCTCAAGATTGGAATTTTAATGTTTTAAAAAATAAAATAAATGAAATCATCGATTATATAAATAGAAAGGAGAATAGATAATATGAATAAACAAATATTAATAGATTATAATGAATATTTAGAATTGATTAATTCAAAAAAACAATATGAAGACAATTTAAAAATATTAAAAGAAAAGAATAACTATGATTTTTTGCTAGATTTTAAAGCAAAGTATGAAACAATTTTTAAAAATAAATATGTACAAGTTTGTGAATATGGTGGAGAAAAGTGGGAAGAATTAAATTTGCCTATGATAGACTTGTATGAAAAAGCAAAAGACAAAATTGAAGAAAGGATAAAAGAAAATATTTTAGGAGAATAAAAATGGAAAAGATTAAAGAAATTTTAAAAGATAGATTAGTAGTATTATTATTTGTTATTTTGATATTAGGAAGTATGATGATATTTATGTTAATTGTTTCTAGTGATAAATACGAAGATGAATTATCGAAGTTGAAATTAGAAAATAAGAAACTAGAATACAATAATCACGAATTAAAAAATAGTGTTGAGATTCTACAAAGTCAAAACGAAAGTGAATGCCATTGCGGATGGTATGAAGATTTTTACTATGAACACGCAGAAGAATTTGGAGCTTATGAATAAAGTAGGTGATAATAATGTTAAAAATAAAAGATAATATAGATTTAAAAGAATTAGAAAAGTATGGATTTGAAAAAGGTTTTAGATTTCAGCCATTAAATCCTTTGCTTATAGTAGCAATAGTAGATACTAATAGAAAATTAATAATTCAATATAGTACAAGTGGCTGGTATGATAATAACTATTGGTATTTATATGATAAAAAACAAGATAATGTATATGATTTAATAAAAGATGATTTAGTAGAAAAGATAGATTAGGAGGTTAATATGAAAGTAATATGCAAATTCATTTTTTGTAAGTTATTAAAAATTCATTGGTATAAAAATGAAATAAACTCAAGCATGATTTCTGAAGGTGTAGATGAATTCAAAAGATGTGTTTTTTGTAACGATAACGTTATCAAATACATGTAAGAAAAATAGGAGGTTAGTATGAAATTAATTATATTTAAAAAAACATTAATTAAGAAAATAGCTAAAGAAATAGCAGAATACCAAAGAAAAGCTGATTATTTCTATTACATAAACAAAGATAAAAAAATGAGTTCTCATTGTTTAGACAACGTGCTACCGTTGAAATATTTGTCAAATAAATTAGGAATAACCAATCAAGTATATAAAGAAGCATATAAAATATACGATTTTAGAAATAGTGGTAAAAAGGATTTTAAACCCGATTTAGAAGAAATTTCAGTTGATAAATGTTTATGGGGTAGTGATTATACTGGTTAGGAGGTTAGAGTATGAATAATGAATATAATAAGTTATTAATTGATTTTTATGAGACTTTAATAAAAAAATATGAAAAATTAGTTAAATTTGTAATAAACGATTATAAAAATCAAATAGCCTTGAAAGATGAACATTTAAAACTTATATATGGTTTATCAGTTGGATATGATGGTTTTAATGATATTGATGGTTTAAAATCATTAATTGATGATATGGCAAGATATGCTAAAAGAGGATTAAATAATGTTGAAATGAGGTTTGATAAAGAATGAGAATAATAGATATATTAAATGATTATGCTAATGGAAAAATAAAAGATGGTTTTAAATTTAGAAGTGGTAATTATAACTGGGTAATAGAAAATGATAGTATTCATAGTATTAACCAATATTCGAACCACGATGGTATGGGAGATTATGTATATTTTGAAGATTGTTTTGATTTGTCAAACTTAAACGATGAAGTAGAAATAATAAACGAAAATAAAATAGAAAAGTTAAGTTACCAACAAATAGGAAGTTACTTGCTAGAAAGAAAAGATTATGAAACATTTACAAACTGCGTTAATGAACAAATATCTAAAATAGGTAAGAAACTTAATAATATGGTTGAGGTAGTAAATTATTTACTAGAAAAGGAGAAGTAAGATGTATCGAAATAAAAAGAAAATAACAGTTAACTTAGAATTCGAATATGAATATGAAAGTGACATAGATACTTTAATGAATGTATTAAAACAAATACTAGAAATGAAATCATTAAAATCAATTGACTATACAAAGGAAAAATAAATGGATAAAGAAAAAGAAATAAGGCTTTTAATATACGAACAAAGTCAGATTATAAAGCATGCTAAAAAGCGAATAAAGGATTTAAATGCGGAGCTTTTAGAGTTTCAAGGGGAGAAAAGGTTAAAGAAGAAAAAACGGAGGTAAGCAATGACAATAAAAGAAGCTAATAATCAAATAAATAAATTGGATAACGAAATAGAGTATTATTTAAGAAGAAAAGAACTGGAAACTCGTAAATTAATGCCACAAGCAACTAAATATGATAAGACTTTAGTTGATGGTGGAAAAAGAGAAGATAAATATGCTAATTATGCTATTAAATCAGAAATAATAGATAAAGAATTAGATAATCTATTTGAGGCTAAAAGATTATTAGAAGATTTTGTTGAAAAAGAATTAATAAGGCTGAATAAATATGATGAAGTTCTGCAATTAATTGTATTCTATAAAGAACAATGCCTTGAAAAACTAACCTGGCAGCAGATTTCTAATAGAGTTCATTATTCAGTAGCTCAATGCAGAAATTTATATAGAAAGTATAAAAAGAAAAGAGATATTGATTAACTTAATCACTTTTAATCACTTTTATATAGTAAAATTGATATAGTGGAACAATGGACAAGCTTAAGGCTTGTTTTTATTATGCATAGAAAGGATAAAAAGATGGTAATAAAATATAAGTTTGAAAATCTAAATAATATTATAAATAAATGTCGAAGCAATCCTTATTATGCAAATAATATAAAGCAAAAAGAAACTAATCTAGTATCTATGTTATTTAAAGGCAAGAAAATAAATAATTTTCCACTAACAATAGTTTTTAAATGGCATATTAAGTCTAAAATAGCTGATTTAGATAATTGCATACCTAAATCAATATTAGATGGAATGGTAAAAGCTGGTACTATACCAAATGATAATGTTAAATACATTCAAAAAATAGTGCATGAATACGTTCAAGACAAAGAGGATTATGTTGAATTAGAATTTTATTCAGATAATCAAAAATCGGAACTATGCATGAAAAACATATGTAATGGATGCAAGTACGAAACGAGGTGTAAGTAAATGAAAATTAAAACAACTGTTAAACAAGATTTTAATGATATTAAAAACAATTATAAAAAACGTTCTATTGGAGAAGAATTAATCTTAGATGAAGAACGTTATAATGAATTATATATGAAAGGTAAAGTTAACGAGGGCAAAGCCATAAAAGAAAAGAAACAAGAAAAAAATGAAGAAGTTAGTACCGAGGAATAAATATGGCAAAATCAAAAGCCGATTATTGGTTAACAGAAGATGGCTTGACTTTGCTCGAGGGATGGGCTCGTGATGGTCTTACTGACGAACAAATAGCTCATAATATGAATATAAATACATCAACACTATATAATTATAAAAAACAATATTTAGAGATTTCAGAGGCCTTAAAAAAGGGAAAGGAAATAGTAGATTATGAGGTTGAAAACTCTTTATTAAAAAAAGCATTAGGATATACAAAAACTTTAAAAAAACAAAAGGTCACCAATTTAGGTGATATTGTAGACTATAAAGAAGAAGTATATATAAGCCCAGATACTACTGCTATGATATTTTGGCTTAAAAATAGAAAGCCAGATAAATGGAGAGAAAAAGTTGTTGATAATACAAATGAAGAAGCTATAAACAATTCTAGAGAAATATTAGTAAAGATTAGGAAGACAGCTAATGATGCAAATAATGGAATTGAGTGAAAAACAAGCAGAGTATATCAATAACGCAAATCATCGTTGGAATGGCAAAGTAGGAGCAACCCAGTGTGGAAAAACATATGTTGACACATTATATGTAATTCCTAATAGAATTGATGAACGAAAAGGGGAAAAAGGGCTTAATTTTATTGTTGGTGTATCAAAAGAAACAATTCAAAGAAATGTTATAGAGCCTTTGCAGGAAATTTATTCAAATAAAGTTATAACAGATATTTCAAGTGATAATACCTGTAAAATATTTGGAGAAAAAGTTTATTGTATAGGTGCTGATAACATTGGACGGGTTAGAAAATTTAGAGGTCCACGTGTTAAATATTTATATATAGATGAAGCCTATGATATTAACAAAGAAGTATTTGAGTTATTAAAATCCCGTTTATCATTTGAATACAGTTGTTGTGATTTTGCTGGAAATCCACAAGATCCGAATCATTGGTTCGAGGTATTTATAAATAGTGATATAGATATCTATTTACAAAGATATACTATTTTTGATAATCCTTTTTTACCATCAAACTATGTAGAACAATTGTGCAAAGAATATGCTGGTACTGTTTATTATAATAGATATATTTTAGGGCAAGCATGTAACGCGGAAGGAATTATATTTAAACCTATTGCTAATAATGAAAATAGATTTATTACTGATAAAGTCATAGATGGATTGATAACATTAGGAATAGACTGGGGAGGTAATGGTTCTAGTCATTCAATAACAGCAACAAAAATAGCAAGAGATTATTCAAAAATACAAGTTTTATCGAGTGCAAAACTGAAAGCAACTGGAACTGATACTAAGGTTCTTTTTTCATGGATAAATGGTTTTGTTCAAAAAATAATTGATAAATATGGATATCCACAAGGGATTTTTTGCGATAGTGCAGAACAAGTTCTTAATAATTCTTTGAGAGCCGAATTAAAAGTTCAAATCCCAATTATAAATAGTATTAAAACTCCGATTAGAGATAGAATTGAGGCAATTATACGATTACTAAATAGTGATCGTATTTCTTTTATGCAAAATGAAACTAAAACATGTATAGAAGCTTTAAAAACTGCTTTATATGATGAAAAATCAAAAGCTGAGTGCTGGATTGACGATGGCAAAACATCTGACATAGATAGTTTAGATAGTTTTGTGTATTCGTGGGAAAAATGGATGTCTCCAATAATGAGAAAGAAGGTAGATTATGTATAGTGAAATAATAAAATATTTACAAAATAACAATTACAAACCATATCAAGATTATTATTCTACTATTGATTTATGGATTAAATTATGGAAAGGGAAAACTGATTTTCATAAATATAAAGTAGTTTACGATGATGTAGAATATGATAAAGAAATGTATTCTTTAGGAATGCCAAAACGAATTGCTGAAGATTGGGCAAGTATTTGTTGGAGTGAAAAAGATAAAATAGCAAGTTCTTCGACAAATCAAAAGTATTTGGAAAAAGAATTAGAAAAATTAAAGTTTTATAAAAACTTATCAATAGGAATAGAAAAAAGTGCATATTCAGGAACTTGTGCTGCTATATTAAGGGTAAAAAATGCAACTTTATTAAAAAACGAATTAAAGGTAAATAAATTTACCGAATTTGATTTAGTTTGGGTTAATGCAAGTCAGATAACACCTTTAAGGGTAGAACATGGAAAAATAATTGATTGTGCTTTTGGTAGTGAGATAAGGATTCAAGATAAAAAAGCATATTATATAGAAATTCATGAATTAGTTAAACGTAAAGATGCAAAGTATGAAGAATATGAAAGCTATCGAATAAAAAATATATATATTGATGAAAAAGGTAATGAAATTCAAAAAGATAATGTTCTTAAAGAGTATTATACTAATTCTAATATTCCTTTATTTAGTATTTTAACTACGCCAGTTGATAATCCAATAAAGGAAGCAAACGGACTAGGAATAGCTATTTATGGTAATGCAATCGACCAAATATATGCTGTTGATATAGCTTTTCATAATTTTGTTATGGATTTTTATCTCGGTGGTAAAAAAATGATGTATAACAAAAATTTAACATATCGTGATAAGAATGGAAAAGTTATATATCCTGATGATGTCAGTAAACAGCAATTTCAAATTGTTGGTGATCCAATGGAAAACGTAAACGAAAAAAGTTTAATTACTGAATATAATCCTGATTTAAGAGTTGAAGATAACACTAATGGATTACAATTTTTTCTAGATTTATTAAGCTTTAAATGTGGTTTAGGAACTAAATATTATAGATTTAATGGAGACGGTAGTATTGTGACAGCTACTCAATATTTAGGAGAAAGAGCTGACTTGACTATTAATGCAAAAAAATATCGTGAAAATGTTGACGAATTTGTAAAAAATATTTGCCGAGGCATTTTATTGTTAGGAAGACTTTTATTTAAGGAAAACGTTAATGAGAAAGATAACATTGAAGTTGTTAATACCGATGGTTTTTTAATTAGCGAAGAAGATTTAAAACAACAATATTTAAATGAAATAGCTGCTGGTCTAAGACAACCATATGAATATAGGGTTAAATTTTTTGGAGAAGATGAAGAAACTGCAAAGAAAATGATAGATGGTGTTGAAACAAAAGAGGTGTAATAAATGCTTACACCAGAATATATGGATGAATTGACTAACAATAAAGTAGTTAATGAATATGAAAAATTAAACCAGGAATTAACAAATGATATTATAGGATTAATAATTGCATTTAATATGAATGATTCTAAAAAGGTTATAAATAAAAATGGTAATAAATTATTCAATAAATCGTTAAGTAAAATACAGAATATAACTTCAAAAAGAAAAAAAGAATTAAAAGATTTATTTAATGACATGCTTAATAAACAAATAAAAGATTATGAAAATATTTATAAATCAAAAGATATAAATATGAATTTAGCTGTAATGAAACAAATATTAAATGCAACTATTAAAGTTACTAATAATGATTTAAGTAACTTAACCAGGACAATTGCTTATAAGACAAAGCAAACTTATGTAGATTCTATGAATAATTTGTATAAAGAAGTAATAACAGGTTCTGTTGATTATACAACTGCTATTAATAGAGTTGTTAATATTTTATCTAAAAGCGGCATAACACTAACTACAAGTAATGGAAGAAACGAAAGAATAGAAACGGCGGTAAAAAGAGGTTTGCATGGAAGTATTAAAACCACGGCTGATGCCATTGCAAAACAAATAGGAAATGATATAGGTTATAATTGCGTAAGAATAGGACATTCGTATAAATGTAGACCAAGTCATCATCCAATAGATGACGTTATTATGAGTAAAGAAGAATTTAAAAAATATGAATATTTGACCGAAGAATATAATTGTAATCATTTTGTTAATTATTTATGGTTAGAAGAGTTTGAAAAGAGTGATAAAACGATTTATGGAGAAGAACATGGTACTTTAGAAGAGGTAAGAAAGAACTATGAATACCGTCAAAAGTTAAATTATCTAAAGAATCAGGTCAAATCTAAAAGAAGTGCAATTGCTAGTGGTAACAATTCCGTTAAACTTAAAAATGAACTTAGAAATGCAAGAATTAAATTAAATACGTTCTTAAGTAATTCAAAAAAAGATACAAATATCAAAGTTGTAGTATTAAATAAAGGCATGGAATTTAAATATAAAGGTAAAACATACATTGTTGATGGTAAAAACGTGAAAAACGAGTTTAATAGTAAAGAAAGAGAATTTGCTAATTGGTTAGCCAATAATACTAATAAAACAGTTGCTTTAAATCCTAAAATAAATGAACCTGATGGGATAAAAGTTCCGGATTTAAAAATAGATAATGAATATTATGATATGAAAATTATTACAGGGAGCAGTAAACAAATAATTTATCATAATGTTTATGGGAAGCAAGAACAAGCCAGTAATTTTTTGTTTGAAGCCAGTAGTTCTCCTTTAACATTAGAAGAATTAAAAAATCAAGTATATAAAGTTTTTAAGCGAACTGATGTTACGCATGTAAAAAAAATCGGAATAAAAAAGAACTCCGATTTTATATTATTAAAAAAAGAGTGATACACTAGGCGTAAGGTCGCCACGACATCACTCATTAACTAGATTATACAATAATAATAAAATTATGTCAATTAAGGCATGATTTTTTTATCGGAGTATAGCACAATTTGGCAGTGCGCTACATTTGGGATGTAGAGGTTATGGGTTCAAATCCTATTGCTCCGACCATATGCCTATTAAGGCACCGCAAGTCAACTATGTTGGCTTTTTTCGTGTGGCATAGCAACGATAAGACTAGCGATTTTCTAAAATTTCAAGTGAAGAAAAAACACGTAAAAAATCGTAGGAGGGATAGAAAATGAACAGAAAGTTTTTAGAAAATTTATTTTCATCTGTGGAAGATGAAGATACAAAGAAAAATTATATTAATTCCATAATGTCCGAGCATGGAAAGGATATTGAAAAAAAGAATACTGAAATAGGTACTTTAAAAAATGAAATCAATGTTAAACAAGGAGTTATTGATAATTTGAATGTAAAAGTATCTGATTATGAAAAACAAGATATTGAAGCTATAAAAAAGGAACAATATGAGTTAGGAAAAGCAGATGGAAGTAAGGAGGTCGAAACTTTCAAAAAAAATAATGCTTTAGAAAAAGCTATTGCAAGTTCAAAACCAAAGGATAGCAAAGTGCTAATGAAACTTATTGATACCGATAAGTTAACGTATGAGGAAAAAGATGGTAATTATTCAATTACCGGTCTCGAGGAACAGATTAATTCTATAAAAGAAGATCATAGTTATTTATTTGAAGAAATGAATGATGGTGGGCAAAACGTAGATTTGGGAGATACACATAACAACTCCACTGGTAGTGTTGATCCTGAAAAAATGAGTT
>ERZ1643249.4601-NODE-4601-length-11438-cov-4.360186_pt1 | contig 11438 bp, 9 predicted proteins | sample MGYA00579263_ERZ1643249 | MGnify/ENA primary metagenome ERZ1643249 (study PRJEB29033, sample SAMEA4952264) | chicken gut metagenome | biome: Broiler Chicken; feature: Gastrointestinal Tract; material: Caecum | place: Ireland | collected 2018 | study: Broiler...
CCTTTCGGGCGCGCTTGCGTTGGTACATTTCATATTGGTCTGCTGCGGCTATCCGCGCGGTACCCTGCCCGTAACAGTGCCGGCAAACATAGCCTGCTCGGCCATTATACTTGCCGCGCTTGCCGCGTGCATGGCGCTTTACTTCTATTTTATGGGGCGGGGCAGGAATAGGGAGTTTTCCGGTAGAGATTTGTCGGGAAATTTCATAAGCGGCGCTATTTCGCTCCTTGCATTGCTGGTATTTATCCCCGTCATAAATTTTAAAGAGCGAATAGGCATATTTGCCTTTATATGCCTGCTTTTTGCGGTCATCGGTATGGCGGCGGGCGTGGTTTCCATTATAAAAAAGGGTGTGTTCAACCGCAATTCAACGCTTGCTTGCGCCTTTGTCTGCAGTCTCTTCCTTACAGTTTATAGCATATATCTGTTGGTGGTTATGGCGGATACGAACGATAGCTTTTATGCTGATTTGTATGCTGTTGAATTATTTGCCTATTTGTTTATGTCGGTGGCGTTCAGCGCATATCTCGTCATGCTCTACGATAACGGTAAGCTGCCGCTTATCGTACACGCGTTGGCATATATATTCTTCGGAATATGGATGTTGGTGTGGGTGTACATAACTACCAGAAAGCTCAACACAGAGGGCGAGGAGTACCGCAGTCCGCTCGGCAAAACGCTGCTCTGTGCAATTATACCCTTCTATCATATCTACTGGATGTACCGCACGGCAAAAGCCACCGATAATCTTGCCCATAAATTCGGTGTGCAGTCGGAATTGCAGACGTTGTGCACCGTGGTGGAAATATTTCTGCCGATTGTTTCGTCGCTGTTAATACAGAATAAGCTCAACACCATTGTCGATGCGATGCCGCAGGGCGGATTTGAACAGCTCAGACAGCGCAGTTTTGCCGTTGCCGCAAAGCCTTCAGGTTCATATAATAAGCCCCGCAGGATTTATTCTCCTGCTTCCAATATGAAGGGGGATGAATGGCATATCCGCGCGCAAAAGCTTGCAGAGCTTAAAGAGCAGCTGGAAAAAGGCGAGATTACCGAGGAGGAGTATAACCTCCGCCGCGCTGACATACTCAGCGGCAAACAATAAAGGTGCTGCCTGAATGTTGGCTTAATGCAGCGGGATAACAGGCGCCCCCAGACTACGGCAGTTTAATTTTAAATTGCAGATATTTGCAGCTGTCTGTAAAATACGCTTATATTTGTAAGAGTAAAATCTGTTTGTCTATATTTATAAAACTGCCTGCGGGCGTATCGCCCGCAGGCCGTTTTTATATTTTGCCAAAAATTAAAAAATGCGCCGCGCCCTGCCAACCTTGCACCCCGCCGCCCGTCAACGCCGCCTACCGTGTGCCTGCGCCACTGTCAACGCCGCCAGCTCACGCCGCGCCCTGCCAAGCTTGCACCCCGTCGCCTGCCGCGCCCCGCCAACCCTCACCCCGTCGCCCGCCGTGTGCCTGCGTCGACAACTTTCCGCCGCCTACGCAAAAATTGGGTATTGATTTTTTTTGCGTTATACTGTATAATTAAATTACGCGCGGCATTTAACTTGCGCGGCAAGGCGCTCGGAAGGCGTCAAATAACCGATAAGGGACAGAAAATCATGAGTATCAAGGCTAAAAACATTCACAACATTGCAATCATCGGGCACAGCGGCGAGGGTAAAACCACCCTGTGCGAGGCTATCCTGTTCAACGGCCGTTCCATAGACCGAATGGGCAAGGTTGACGCGGGCACTACGGTCAGCGACTTCGACAGCGAGGAAATCGCCCGCAAAATGTCGGTTTCGCTTTCCGTCTCTTACACCGTCTGGAAGGAGACAAAGATAAACCTTCTGGATGTGCCCGGATTTTACGACTTCGAGGGCGAGTTCAACGAGGCCATGCGTGCCTGCGGCGGCGCACTCGTGGTAATGGGTGCAAGCGGCACCGTAACCGTGGGCGCAGAAAAGGCTATAAACGCCTGCCTCAAGGCCAAAAAGCCCATGGTAATTTTTATAAACGGCATGGATAAGGAAAATGCCGACTACAACGGCACCGTCGCCGCTCTGGAAGAAAAGTATCACGGCAAGATAGCGCCCATTCAGATACCCATAATGGAGGGCAACAAGATGACGGGCATGATAAACGCCCTCACCGAGCGCGCCTACCACTTCACGGGAACGGGCCCCGAAGAGATACCTATGCCCGAGGATAAGCGCGAGGAGCTCACCGCAATGCAGCTTTCGCTCACTGAAACTGCGGCGGAGAACGACGACGTCCTGCTCGAAAAATACTTCGAAAACGGCTCGCTTGAACGCGAGGAGATAATACACGGCATAAGGAAGGGTATTCAGAGCATAAATACCGTGCCCGTAATGGCGGGCAGCGCCCTCAATAACCGCGGCGTAATCAATCTTATGAACGAGATTGTAAAGTATATGCCCGACGCCTCCGAACGCGGCGATATGCTCGCAACCGACATAACCAAGGACGAGGTCGTGCAGATAGAGTGCGACGACGAGCAGCCCTTTGCCGCGCAGGTATTCAAAACGGCCGTCGATTCCTTTGTGGGCAAAATGAACTACTTAAGGGTATGCCGCGGCGTTTTAAAGGCGGGCATGGCCGTGCTCAACTCAACCACCGGTCAGACCGAGCGTATTAACGCCATCTACCTTGTAAAGGGCAAAAAGCAGGAGCCCGTCTCCGAGCTCACCGCGGGCGATATAGGCGCGGTATCCAAGCTTACAAACACCAACACGGGCGATACGCTGTGCGATGACGCGCACCCCGTCAGGTTCGACCCCATACTTTTCCCCCGCCCCGTACTCTATATGTCGGTATATGCAAAGGTCAAGGGCACGGAAGACAAGGTCTTCTCCGGCCTTGCCAAGCTTGAGGAGGAGGATAAGTCGTTCTGCGTGCGCAAGATTACTGACACGGGCGAAACGCAGATAGGCGGCCAGGGCGAGGTACACCTCGACATAATAAATAAAAAGTTAAAGGCCAAGTTCGGCGCGGATGCCGACCTGCGCACGCCGCTCATAAACTATAAAGAGACCATTTTAGGCACGGCGGTGGCCGAAGGCAAGTATAAAAAGCAGTCGGGCGGACACGGCCAGTACGGACACTGCAAAATTCGATTCGAGCCCTGCGAGCAGAATTTTGAGTTCGCGGAAGAGGTTGTTGGCGGTGCTGTGCCCAAACAGTACATACCCGCCGTCGAAAAGGGACTTATCGAGTGCCTTCCCCACGGTGTTATAGCGGGCTATCCTGTAATCCGTATGCGTGCCGTGCTGGTGGACGGCAGCTATCACGAGGTAGACAGCTCCGAGGCGGCGTTCAAGTCGGCAGCGGAAATAGCGTTCAAAGAGGGCATGAAGGCGGCCAAACCCGCCATATTGGAGCCCTATTCCAAACTGCGCATAGGCGTGCCCGAGCAGTATCTCGGCGACGTCCTCGGCGATTTGAATAAGCGCCGCGGAAGAATTATAGGCATGGACGCGCAGGAGGGCTTGCAGGTAATAACGGCGGAAGCGCCCAAGGCAGAGCTTTTAACCTACGCCACAACGCTCCGCTCGCTCACGCAGGGCAGAGGCAAGTTCATAGAGACGTTCGAACGGTTCGAGCTCGCGCCCGAAAATGTAATTCAGTCGCTCAAAAAGTAATTGCAATACGGAATTTTCCGCTTTTGCGGAAAATTCCGTACTTTCACTTAAAAAGCCCCATAAAAAACGGCACTCAACTGGCGCAGCGCTTGCTTTTTAAATGTGCAGGCAACCCAAGCGGCGAAAAAACAACAAAAACTTGTTTTTAAAAGCAGCATTTCTGGCGTTAAATTTATCGCGTGCAACAAAATTTTGTACGCTGTGCGCGCCGCGCCCGCGTGGCTGTAATCTGCGGCATACTTATAATGAATGCGCCATAGTCGGCACTTTATCAGACCAAATTTTGCCGCGCACTTGACTTTTTAACTATTTCTGATATAATTTAATTAAGAAAATAAATTTTAAATCGTTTTAAGGTTTAAATTATGTAACGGAGGTATATCGTGAACCTGTTGTTTTCATTTACCGATAAGTGGCTCTCTCTCCCTATATGGGCGTGGATAGTTATTGCCGCCGTGGTACTCATATTAATCATAGTTATAGCGGTAGTGGCCGCCAAGGCCGCCCGCGCTAAAAAGCAGAGCGCCGCTTCTGAAGAGCTGCCCGAACCTGCCGCTCTCGCAGAAGAGGAGGAAAGTTCGCTAGACGAGGAGTATGTCCCTGAAGACAAGGCCGCCCCCGTTGCCCAGAGTTCGGCAGAGCCTGTCCCTGCAGAGCCCGCAAAGGCTGCCCCCGCAAGTGCGGAAAGCTCTTCTGCTCCCGCAGAGGAGGAAAAGCCCGTTGCCAAGGTAAGGACGGAATTTGTTCGCAAGACCCCCGTACAGCCTAAACCCGTGCAGCAGTCCCAGCCCGTGCAGCAGACACAGCCTGAAGCTCAGCCCGCTCAGACGGCGGCTCAGGCAGATGCCGCAAAGCTTGGCGGCATAAAGGTGTACCACATAACCAAGCGCAAGCTTGACGGCAAGTGGCAGATAAAGTTCAACAACGGCAAAAAGGCCATAAAACTGTTCGATACGCAGCTCCAGGCGATAGATTACGCCAAGGCGCTTGCCATAAACCAGGAAGCCAGCATAATGATACATAAGGAGGACGGAACTTTCCGTAAACTCCGCTACGACAAGCCCAATAAATAAGGCTGTTTCGCAGGCGCAGGCGGCCGTGCTCTTGTACGCGGTCTCGCCCCGCGCTCCCAATCAGAATTATCAGTATCCCGTGCAACGCACGGGATACTTTTGAATTTTGCCGTATGCGCGCAATTACAAGGCAATAGTTAAGCTATATTGCGGGGCAATGAGGTTTTTTGTGGGGCGCGACGGCGAAAGCCGCGGCAGCGTGAAATGCAGCTGCTTATATAAAATTTTCAAGGCATAGTTTGCTTAAAGCAAATAAGGGTTATATATTATTGTAAGGGGAGAAATTCCCGTTTTCTGTCAGTTTTAATAAATAATACAGACTAAATTTAACAGCCGCCTGGTATCGGATCTAATAGCTGATCTGTTCAGCTGCGCAAGAAAAAAATAATTAAATAATTCATTTAATTATTCTGGCGGCGATTTAATTTAAATAATTAAAATAAAAAATAAATTAAATAATTAAATTAAATAAATATTTTTTAAGGAAGTGATTTTATTATGACTAAAATCGACATATTCTCAGGGTTTCTCGGCGCAGGCAAGACTACCCTTATCAAAAAGTTAATTAAAGAGGCCTATGCGGGCGAAAAGCTCGTGCTAATTGAAAACGAATTCGGCGACATAGGCATAGACGGCGGCTTTTTGCAGGACGCGGGCATAAAGATTAACGAGCTCAACTCAGGCTGCATATGCTGCTCGCTCGTGGGCGACTTTGCCAAGGCGCTCAAAAAGGTGTGCGAAGAGTATCACCCCGACAGAATTCTGATTGAGCCTTCAGGTGTGGGCAAGCTCTCCGATGTAATCCGCGCCGTGTACAGCGCCGAACTCAAGGACTGCGTAATCAATACCTACACTGCCATAGTCGACGCCGCAAAGTGCAAGATGTACATGAAGAACTTCGGCGAATTTTTCAACGACCAGATAGAGACGGCCAACTGCATAATCTTCACTCATGCCGACATTGCGGGCGAGGAAAAGCTCAAAAAGGCGGTCGAACTTGTGCGCGAGCACAACACTAAGGCCACCCTTGTTACTACGCCCTGGCAGCAGCTTACGGGCAAGGAAATACTCTCTGCAATGGAGCACAGCGATACGCTTGAAGAGCAGATGGCAAGCCTGAAGGCCGCCGCCCTCGAACATCACCACGAAGACGAGGACGAGGAAGACGAGCACGAACATTGCTGCCACCATCACCACGACGATGACGACGAGGACGAGCACGAACATCACCACGAACACGGCGAGGAGTGCGGCTGCGGACATCACCATCACCACCACGCCGACGAGGTATTTGAAAGCTGGGGCGTAGAGACGCCCAAGACATACACTAAGGAGGAGCTGACGGCCATTCTTTCGCAGCTCACCAATGCCGTGGAGTACGGCACCGTACTGCGTGCAAAGGGCATAGTGCCTTCAAAGGACGGCAAGTGGCTGCACTTCGACTACAACCCCGGCGAACCCGACGTGCACGAAGGCTGCGCTTCCTACACGGGCCGTCTGTGCGTAATAGGCAGCAAGCTCGATAAAGAGGAGCTTGCGGAGCTGTTCGGAGTAAACGAATAAGGCAACTGAATTTATAAAAACTTTGGTGAAGTATTATGCCGGAAGAAATTTCTGTATATATGTTCCTCGGCTTTCTGGAGTCGGGCAAAACTAAATTCATTCAGGAGACGTTTGAAGACCCCCGCATGGAGAACGGTGAAAATACCCTTCTGCTCGTCTGCGAGGAGGGCGAGGAGGAGTACGACCCGCATCTCTTCAAGGTAAAAAACGTCTTTATAGAGTACATTGAAAAGGCCGACCTGAACGCCGCGCACCTCACCGAACTTGTGCAGAAGTATAAGTGCGGCAGGGTGGTAGTGGAGTACAACGGCACCTGGCTGTTGCAGGACTTCTTCGACGCCATGCCCGAGGACTGGGTTATCAACCAGATGATGACCTTCTTCGATTCGGCTACTTTCCTCAATTACAACCGCAATATGCGTCAGCTTGTGTACGATAAAATACAGCTTACGCAGATGGTGGTATTCAACCGCTTCAAGGGTGAGTATGAAAAGATGGCCTTCCACAAGGTCGTCCGCGCAATATCGCGCCGCCCTGACATAGTATATGAATATATAGGAGGCAAGGCGGAGTTTGACGATATAGAGGACCCCATGCCCTTCGACGTAAATGCGCCCGTAATAGAGATAGAGGACAAGGATTACGCGCTGTTCTACCGCGACGTATCGGAAAAGCTCAAGGAATATATAGGCAAGACGGTGCGCTTTAAGGGTATGGCGGCCGTAAATAAAAAGGTGCCTGCGGGCTATATAGTGCTCGGCAGGTATATAATGACCTGCTGCGAGGCGGACATTGCCTACGACGGCTTTGCTGTGCGTTGCGGCAAGCTGGCCGAGGGCGTAAAGACTCGCGACTGGCTGACCGTCACGGGCAAGATAATGTATGAATACAACTCTGTGTACCGCTCAAAGGGTCCCGTGATTTTAGCGGAGAAGATAGAGCCCGCGCAAAAGCCCGAGCAGGAAGTCGCCACTTTCTATTGATGCTCTCTGCCGAGGTCAAGCGCTTTAAAGGCTTTGTCTAAACGCCTTTATATGCGGCGGTAAACAGATTGTTTGCGGCATAGTGCCGCACCAATTCATTATCGGGATAAAATTATTGAAGTAAATAAAATTATCGTGGTAGATAAAAGCCCGCGGGCGCACAGTTTGTGCGCCCGCGGGCTTTTTTTCAATATTCGGCGTGCACTGCGCAATTTTGCACAGCGCACGCCGCTGAAATTTAAAGATAGTCAGCTTTTAAAATGAAACTATATTACTGCTGTATGGACGGATTTCTGCCGTCGCTTAAATTATAAGTCCCCAGAGGTAGGTTATAAGCGTCAGGATTGAGGGTACGGTGATTATCGAGAACAACGTGTTGAGTATGAACGCGGCCGAGGCAAGTTTTGTCTCCGTCTTATACAGTTCCGCCATGGCTACAACGGTGGCCGCAGGCGACATTGCCATACCAACCACGGGCGCGAGGAAGATGTACTCGTTAAAGCTTTCCTGGCTGATGCAGCCTGCGAATATCACATATGCAAGAAGCGCTATTGCAAAGGTGATAATGGGCGCGGCTATAAGCCTGAGCGCACCTGCTATGTACGAGCCGCGCTCGCAGAAGAGCGCTTTGGGCGACTGGTCGGCAAGCGATATGCCCACTATTATCATTGAAAGGGGCGCAGTTGCCGAGGAGAGGTATTCTGGTAAAATTCTTATTTCGCTTACGGCGTCGTACATAAATATGTTTATTTCGGGCACAAAGAAGAGTATCAGCGCCAGCACTGTGGCAATTATTGTGGGGTTAAGCAACACCTTTTTTGCGCTTATGTTCTTTATGCTGCCCGTCATAAGGTACACGCCCAACGTCCACACCATAACGGCGAACACAAGGTTGAATACCATAAGGTATAAAAGCGCCATAACGTTTCCGTCGGTGGAGACCTCTATAAAGGGCACACCCAGGAATGCGCAGTTTGAAAAGGTGGCTATGTAGGTGAATATGCGCGATTTATCCTTGTTCTGCGCCTTTATGAATATCAGCTTGCATACAAGGAATATTGCAAAAAATGCCACAACCGAAAGCAGAGCCGTTATGGCAAAGTTTATAAGTATGTCAACTCTGTCGGTTGCGCGTATAACAGTCCATTCTTCCTCTTCAAATATGCAGAGGGATGAGAGTATCATTGCGGGCTGGCACACATAGAGCAATATCGTACTGAGGGTGTTTTTTGATTCGCTGCTCACAAGTTTCATCTTTTTGAGGATGAAGCCGGGTATCATAAATGCAATAAGCACCACTATCGTGAGCATAAGCTTAAAAAATATGGGCATTGTTTTTGATTTCCTTTAAAAAATTCCGCTAACATATTATCACTTTATCGCGCATTTAAAAAGCTATTTAAAAAATTTGTCAAAGTTTTTTTAATTGCGCTATTTTTTAACACTTTTTTGCAAAACTGTGCGGAATTTTTTACATTCCCGTAGTATAATCAGATTGTAACAGAGGGACGGCAAAGTCCTTTTTGTTGCACCGCGCAGATTGTCGCGACGCACGGGCGCACGGTTTTGCGCAGAGTAAACTTTCATCTTTTTCCCCTTATTATCCGGGCGGACTGCTGTGGTGGTCTGTTCGGGTATTTCCTTTTTTGTCGTTTGGTAAAGTTGGTGGGGGGAGCGCGGCAAAATGCCGCGCTCCCCCCACCTTTAAACACTCTGTAAGCAGCTTAAAAATAAGCGTTCCCGCGCGGCCGTGTGTTTTATATTAAATCTGAGCATAAAAAAGGTCTGTACAAACCCGTACAGACCATACTTTTATATTAATGTATATAGGGCGCTCTTTTGCTGACCGCCCATTAAAGTTTCACCGTCCGCATACGGCGGCAAAATGACTTTTTTCGCATTACTTGCAACAAACCTTTTTCGCGCTCTTTGCGAATACGTTGCACTCAAGTTCGGCGCATTCCTCGCCCGTCAGCTCGTAGCCGCAGTCGGCAAAAAAGTTGGCGGCCTCGCCGTCGGCAAGCGCATAGATGTTTTCAACGCCGCTTTCGCGCAGCTTCATTTCGGCCGTGTACAGCAAAAATTTGCCCAGCCCCTTGCGCCGCTTGCTCATTACTATGTAAATTTCGCGTATGTCGCCCCAACCGTCTTTAAAATTCCAGTCGTTGCCAGGTTCGTCCGTCTGGTATATGCAGAACCCGCACACATTGTCGTCCTCTTCAATAAGGTCAATGCGCAAAAGCCCGGCCAGCAGGTCGGGTATAATGTACTCGTCTACAAGGTGAACGGGGTCTTCGTCGCAGCCCAGCTCCTCGTAATAGTCGGCAAACATCTTGCCGAAGATTTCTTTATATTTGTCATTAAGCGGAAAAACTCGTACCATAATTTTATTATACACCTTTCCTCTGGCAAAATCAACAATAATTTTTGCAAGTAGAGTGTGGGGCTTCGGACGCGGCTGAATAGCGGGCTTTTCTATTTTTATGCGGTGTTGTTATGTTTTGAGCGTACACTTTTAAGCGGCTGCGCTAGTGCGGTATGCTGAATGACTGAGTTCAGCGCATTTTATACAGCGGAGGGAGCGGACAAGAAATTGTTTATATATTCTCAATGAGGGTGCAGGCAATAAAAAACGGCACGCTTTTGCGTGCCGTAATTTTATGCGGTCTTAATTATTCAGCGTAAACGGAAACCTGCTTGCCGTCTTTGCCTACTCTCTCAAACTTGACAGTGCCGTCTATGAGCGCGAAAAGTGTATCGTCCTTGCCCATGCCGACGCCGTTGCCGGCCTTGAACTTAGAACCGCGCTGTCTTACAAGAATATTGCCTGCAAGCACGAACTGTCCGTCAGAGCGCTTAACGCCAAGTCTTTTTGCCTCACTGTCCCTGCCGTTGTGCGAGGAACCGGTACCTTTTTTATGGGCGAATAAATTTAAAAGTAACATTTCTTTTTGCCTCCCTCGGTTTATTCAGCCTTAGCATCGGCTGCCTTGTTGGCGCCTATGGCCGTCACCTTAACTTCGGTGAAGGGCTGTCTGTGACCCTGCTTCTTGCGTTCGTTCTTCTTGGCCTTGTACTTGAATACAATTATCTTCTTGGCCTTGCCCTGGGCGGTAACGGTGGCGGTAACCTTGGTGTTTGCAACCTCTGCGCCAACCATAATGCCCTTTTCGTCTGCAACAAGAACAACGGGGAATTCAACGGTATCGCCTACGTTTGCGTTGAGCTTTTCAAGCTTAACGGTATCGCCTTCGCTTACCCTGTACTGCTTGCTGCCATTTTCAAAAATAGCGTACATGTGGAAAATTGCCTCCTCAAACCAGTCTCGCCGGGATTGCGTCCTTAAAGGTACGCGGGCGGCCTGCTGAAAATTTCAGGCACTTCAAAAAGAGCCCGTCCCGAGCGGCTCGCAATATACTTTATCATACACTGACTTTTAAGTCAACTGATTTTTGCGGGAATGTGCGTTTTTTTATTTAAAACAGCTGCATTTTGCACTAAAAATTAGCTTTTTCTGAGATAAGCTATGTAAAACAGCAGTGCTGTTTCGCTCCCTTTCTGCAGTAAGTCCTGTTTATGCCGCGGCACATTCTGCGCGCCATTTGTCATTGCATAAAAATTTTCTGTGGCGGCATACTTTTAAAAAAGGAGGAAGTATGGAAAAGACCAAGAGCGATTACGAAATTCTTTCCGAAGTTTACCGCAACGCACAGCTTGCGCTTCAGTCAATATCAGACATTCTGCCCGAGATAGACGACGTGCAGATAAAGGAGGAGATTGAGCGCGAGCACGAGGAGTACGAAAAAATCTGCGGCCGCGCGGCGCAGCTTGCAAAGAAGTACGGCACGGAGCTTAAAGAACCCAACCCCATAAAAAAGGCAATGATGTGGTCGGCGATTAAAATGAATACCGTGGCCGATAACTCCGCGCAGCACATTGCGCAGATGATGATAAGGGGAACGGTCACGGGCATAACCAGTTTAAGGACCACCCTCACCGACGGCGGCGAAAATATCGATGAAGAGATAAAGGAACTTCTCAATAACCTCATTGCCGTTGAAGAGGACTTCGAGCGCAAGTTAAAGCGTTTTCTGTAAAGCAGTTTAAGGGCATTGGTGCGGGCATATGGCGCAACGAATGCAGTTTTTTGGGCTTTGG
>ERZ1643249.4603-NODE-4603-length-11435-cov-5.987873_pt1 | contig 11435 bp, 11 predicted proteins | sample MGYA00579263_ERZ1643249 | MGnify/ENA primary metagenome ERZ1643249 (study PRJEB29033, sample SAMEA4952264) | chicken gut metagenome | biome: Broiler Chicken; feature: Gastrointestinal Tract; material: Caecum | place: Ireland | collected 2018 | study: Broiler...
TATCACCATCCATAGCCATAACAAGATATGCTTCTTCATCTTCTTTTGATAATGGCTCAGGTAAAATATCACTACTACCTACATAAAATATTTCATAACTCTTATCAAGTAAAAATGCTACTAAATAAAGTATACTAATCATAAAAGTTCCTCCTCTAATGTATTTGGTAATATACACCTAGCCCCATCTATTTCTATATTTTTAGGAATAACTCCTAATAAATATTTATTTTTAATCAAATTATTATCTATAATTAATTCTTCAATTTCTACACATCTAAGTACTCCTTCATTATCAATAGTTTTATATGGTACTAATAAAGATTCTTCTATACTTAATTTAATATCATTACTATTAACTATAATAATAGAACGTCTTTTATAAGGATCTTTAATATCATTACCAGTATCTAAATAACCTAAAGTATTAAAAACTCTATCTTTATATTTAATAATAACCTTATGTAACAAATTCTTTTTCTCTTTTTCTTTTCTCATCATTTTCATATAAAGATAAAATATTATAGGGCTACTAACTATAATGATTATAAGATTTAAACTAGTACCATCGTGAATAAAAATAAATCCTTCTTGTTTATAACTAAACTGATTATTCAAAAAATAAAGAAGACCTCCTAAAATAATACTATTACCATATAAACTTTTAAATAATGTTTTAAAAACTTTAGATGATTTTATAGGAAATGCTAAAAGTAACATAATAATACTTATTACTAACTTAAAAAGAAATAAAGAAAAATTATTTAAGGGTAAGAATAAAAGTAATGTAGAAAGACTACCTATAAAAGAAGATAGAAGTAATTTTCTTTTTTTAGAAACTATTTTGCATTCAATACTAACTGTCATTAAAAGGAGTAAATCAAACATAAAATTAATAAAAAATATTAAGTCTACATATACTTTCATTCCCACCACCGTCTCAAGTATATAAAAAAGCTAAGTAATTATTTGTCGTTTCTTCTTATTTTTAACATCTTTTTAAAATTAACATAAACTAAAATAGGTGATAACTATGAAATTTAAATGTAATAAACATAGTCCTTTTTGTAGATGTAATTTTTGTAAACAAAAAAGAAGAAGTAGCCTTCTTTACTTAGGAATCCTTCTATCTTTAGGAGTTATAATTTGTTATCAAGCTTTACTTTTATTATTCTTAGTAACAAGATTACACGTTATATTATTGTTATTAGAAATCATTCTTTTTATCCTTATGGTTATATTTTTGATATTCTAAGACAAAATCACTAATAGATTTTAATCTATCAAAGTAATTATTAAGTTCTATTGTTTTAGATAAATTTGCTTTATAAATATCTATTTTTTCTACCATAACTAATTTTAATAAGAAATAAGTCATCTCTTCTTCATCATATCTATATCTATGTTGATAAAATTTAAAGTTACTAATCATATCTGTATCATTATAATTTTTATTATAAAAACAAAGAAAATCAAAGATTGGTCTATCTAAATGAGCATTTTCCAAACTAATAAAATATCCTTCATCTTGATTAAGAAAATGATCAAGTTCACACTTCCCGTGACAATAAACTAATCTAATAGTTTTTTTATTTTTAATTAAATCATTCCACTTATCAAGTAATTCCCTACTATAATTTAGAGCATTATAAATGATAGAAACATTACGAATAAATAAATATTCTAAAGGACTCATATATACTTTAGATTCTATAACATCTTGTAAAGTATAGTAATATTGATTCAAGTAAATAATTTTATTCTTTAAGTTATCATATTCTTCTTTTTGTTTATCTTTATCAATTTCCTTATAAATAGTAGTTTTATTATGTAATAAACTTAAATTAAGTACAAGTCTCTTAGCTAAATAATCATTATCTAAATATTTATTAGGTAAATAAGGAAAATATATCTCTTTATCAGTTATTTTTAAAGGTTTTAAATAATTATTAACATTATGACTTTCTAAATAATTATAAACTTCTTCTAAATCATATCTTTTTTTAGGTTTAATTAATACTTTACTACCATCATTAAAGTCTAATAATTTATTATTTTTCAAATAAGTATATTTAACTATTTCTTTATTCATTAGTATTAGACTCTAACAAAGAAGGAATTATAAGTTTACTACCAACTTTTAAATTATCTAAATCATTATATTCTGATAATTCTTCTCTAGTAGTTTTATATTTATTAATAACTTCATCTAATGTTTCATTCTCTCTTAGTATATAAACAGAATAAGTAGAGTATGTTTCTTCTGTATTTGCAAAACTCTCAAATATTGAATTCATCACTTCTTTACTTTTATTATCTATAGTATCCTCTTCTTTCATAACTTCTTCTACTTCTTTAGTACCCTCCATACTAGGAAGACTATCCTCTTCTTCTAAATTTGTACTTAATACTTCATTTACATCTTCTATAGCATCCATACTTTCCCCCCTTACCTCTTCTTTTACATTATTTGTATCTTCTAATATTTCTTCTTCTTTAATTTCTATTTTCTCTAATCCCTCTATTAAAAGTTCTACATTAATTAATAAAGCCTCTTCATTTACTATTTTATAAGTAAAATTATTAATATTTACTTTTCTTTTCTCTTCCTCTAAAGTAGATGTTAACATAATTTCAACTGGTACTTTATAATTAAACTCTTCTTCTAAAGTAGAAGCTTCTGTCATCTTATAAGTACCACTAATTATTAAATTACCCTCAATTTCACTATCATTTATAAATGATAGATCATCTTCTAAAGAAATACTAGTAATTTCTCCTAACATAGTTTTAAAAGCTATTTCTTTTTCAATATTTACAATTTGTCGCATAATTATCCTCCTCTTTAATAGAAATATATGAAAAAGAAAAAAGATTATTACTATATTCTTCTAGAAAATGTAATAATCTTATCATCATTATCAAATAAACTTAAAATATCGTTAACTGCAACTAAATCATCTGTAATAGTTAAAGTATTAGATAATCTTTTAAGAATTGTATATAAGTAATTATCTGCTTTTTTATTTTCATCATAATAGTCACTAAATATATTTTTTAAATAAGGTATAGAGTAAACTAAATAAGGATTATCTAAAATAGAATAATAAGACTTCTCCCTTAATAAATAATCATCTAATTCTAACATTTCTAAATAATCATCAAAATCAAAAGGAAACCCCCGATAAAATCTTTCTCTTTCAAAATAAGCATCTCTTCTTCTTTGTTTTTCTTTCTCTTCTAAATAAGTTAACTCTTCTAATTTTAAAAGAAAACTTTTATTATTAAGAACGTAGGAAATAAAGTAAGCCGCTTCTAAAAAACTACTATCTAAAAGTAGAAAATCAGGATCTACTTCTAAAAGATTATTAAGTCCCTTTAAATTAGTATTAATATCATTACTAAGTAAAGCTTCTTTATAGTATTCACTACTTAAATCTGCTTTCATACTAATAACAAGACGTCTATCATCTATACTTAAATCTCTTAATTGCATACAACATCTTTTTCCTTACTAAATAATTTATCATAAACTTCTTTATAATTAGAAACAAATATAAATGTTACTTTCTCTTTAACATAATCTGGTATATCTTTTAAATCTTTTTTATTTTTTAAAGGTATAAATATAGTAGTAATACCACTTCTTACAGCACCTAATACTTTTTCTTTTAAGCCCCCTATTTCTAAGATATCACCTTGTAAAGTAATTTCCCCTGTCATTGCAATTTTAGTAGATATTTTAGTATTAGCAAGTGATGAAAGTAATGCTGTAGTAAGAGCGATACCTGCACTAGGTCCTTCTTTAGGAATAGCACCTTCTGGTAAATGGATATGAATATCATTCTTAAAGATTTCATTTTTTAAATTAAAAGTTCTACTATTCGCTTTTATATAACTAAGAGCAATCTGAGCAGATTCTTGCATAACATCACCAAGTGAACCTGTTAAAACTAAATTAGAGTTTCCTTTATAATAGGTTACTTCAATAGGTAACACATCACCACCATACTGTGTATAAGCAAGACCATTAACTACTCCTTTTAATTTAGTTTCTTTATTTAAAAAACTATTAAATAACTTATCTTCTAAATATTCTTCTAAACAGTCACTATCTATCAAATAGAAAACTTGATCTTTATCAGTTAATACTTTTTTAACTACCTTTCTCATAATTTTAGCAAGTAGTCTTTCAAGTGATCTAACACCTGCTTCCTTAGTATAGTAATTAATTATATCAAGTATCGCCTTATCAGTAAATTGTAATTGTAATGAAGTTAGTCCGTGTTCATCAAGTAATTTAGGTACTAAATAATTTTTAGCGATAGAAAGCTTTTCATATTCTGTATAAGACTCTAAATATATTATCTCTAATCTATCTCTTAACTCAGAAGGTATTTGATCAGGATAATTTGCAGTAGCAATAAACAAAACATTAGATAAATCATATTCTTCTTCTAAGTAATGATCAGAAAAGTTTGTATTTTGTTCTTTATCTAATATTTCTAAAAGACTACTAGCAGGATCTCCTCTAAAATTCTTAGTCATTTTATCTATTTCATCAATTACAAAGACAGGATTAGAACTACCACATTTTCTAATTCCATTAATAATTCTACCAGGCATTGCCCCTACATAAGTCCTTCTATGCCTAACAATCTCCGCTTCATCATTAATACCACCAAGTGAAACATTAACAAGACGTCTATTAAGGGCTTTAGCAATTGCTTTAGCAAGAGAAGTCTTACCAACACCAGGAGGACCTATTAAACATAAAATAGGACTCTTCTCTTTAGGAGAATTCTGTTTAACAGCAATATATTCAACTATTCTAGATTTAACTTTATCAAGTCCAAAATGACTATTATCTAAAGACTTTTCTATTTCTTTAATATCAGTAACATCACGTGTCTTATAATCCCAAGGAAGAGATAACATTAATTCTATATAATCACGAGATATAGAAGCATCAGGAGATGATTCATTAATAGAAGAATATCTATTTATCTCTTCTTTTATTCTTAATTTAACTCTATTAGAACATCTAAGTTTCTTTAATCTTTGATTAAATTTTTCAATAGTTCTACTCTTACTACTAACTTCTCCAAGTTCATCAGAAATAACTTTTAATTTTTCCTGCAAATAAAATTTTCTTTGATTATCATCTATCTTTTTATGAACTTTAATTTCTATTTCTTTTTCTAATTTAGCCAAATTTATCTCTTCTTTTAACTGACTAACTAAACTCATCGCTCTTCTAATAGGATTAAGCTCATAAAGATATTGTTTTTTTACTTCAGGAGAAAGATTTAAGAAAGCAACTATAACATCTGTTAAGTCATCTAAGTTATTTATTGATGATATTTCTCCTAACATAGCATTACTAACAGTAGATATTTCTCTAACATACTTCTCATAATTACGATAAAGCATATCTAAATACATTGTCTCTTCTTTATAATCTATATTAGTAGTCTCTATCTCTTTATAATTAGCATAATAAATATCCCCATCTTCTTCATAACTATCTATCTCTACTCTTCTAAGACCAACAACTATATAACGCATTTTAGAGTTAGGTATATTAAGTTTTAAAGTTAAAGTTGCTAAAAGACCTATTTTAGGAAATTCTGTTACATCACTTGTACTAATATTATCAATAGAATGAATTATAATAAACTCTTTACTATCAGTATTATCTATTTTATTAATAATATCTTGTTCATAAGTATTAACAGTCTCACTTCGAAACTCCATATTAGGAAAAAGTATTGCATTATTAATAATAAGTATAGGTAATTTAGCCATCATATACCTCCTCAAAAGAACTAATAATTATTATAACTAATTTTACAAATTTATCAATAGAAAAAGAACAAGAAATTCTTGTTCTTACAAATAATTATATTTTAATAAATTGCTACTAAATTACAAGACCCATCAGCAGTACCAGAAGCTCCACCTTTAAATAATTTTAATGTTTTTGGAGCACTTTCACTAACACTAGCAGGTAAAGTTTGATAACTACCAGTTGGAGATGGTGCAGATTTAACTTTCTCTTGAATTACATTTTTTCTATCTACATCAGCTTCTCTCATTAAACCAAAGCCATTTCCCTTACTATCTACCATTTGTACATAATACTCATATTTATCACTTTCATCTGTCGCACCAGCAACATTTCGTATTACAACATAACTATCATTAGCCGAAAAAGCATTACCAAATGGACTATCTGTAGAACCACTTTCTAGCTCAATACCTGAAGTTTTAACTGCAATACAGTTCCCTCTAGCAATTTGAGTATCATACTCATTATTTACGAAACTAAGTCTTGCAGCATTAGCATATTGTTGTGCCGTTGTAATAAAAGTATCCTTTCTAGCTTTAACAATATATCCACTCATCGCTGTAATAGCAAGTGTCATTAATATCGCTAAGATAATAATTACTGCTAATAATTCAATTAATGTAAAACCTTTTCTGTTTTTTAAATTTTTCATATTTCTATTAACCTCCATATCTTTCTATTTAATCATATCAATTTTATTTTTTTATGTCAATAATTATTTATAATTATGCATTACTAACAATACCACTTATTGTAAAATTATTACCATCTAACTGTAAAGTAGAGCCTACTGAAATATTATTTGTTGTAAATTCACTATCTCTAACTACATACTTCCTAGCATCTTCATCATTTAAATTATCTCTACTAGTTAAATTTATTCCTCTTTTACCACTATCGTAGTTTTCTATTAGTGTTACATAATATAAATAACTACTTCCACTTCTTGCAACTACAACAAAAGAGTTATTATAGTCATAAACACCACCTTCAGGAGCCTCTTCTAAAGAAGAAGTATCCAAAGCATTTAATTTAACAACAATACAATTACCACTAGTAGGCAACTCTATATTTGTATTACGACGAATTTCATACTCTGTTAAAGTTACCATTCTCTTAGCATCTTCAATATAAGTATCCTGCTTATTCTTATCAATAGTACTCATAACATTAGGTACTGCCACTAACATTAATAAAGCAAGTATTAAAATAGTAGCAAGTAATTCAATTAATGTAAAACCGTTCTTTTTCAATATATCACCTACCTTAAATAAAGTATAACATAAATATTTAATTTTTTATTATATTTTTTAAATTTTCTTTTTCTAAAAAAGCATTTTGAGACAAATTATTACTAAATAAAGAATCATATCTAAAGATAGAAAAGCCATTATAATTAGTTAATTCCCGACTTAACATTACTTCTCTTGCAATAATATTATTATAATCAATCCATTCATTAACTCCTTCTTTAGCAAATTCATCTATATTACCAGTCTTATAAAAAGCAAGTGCAGGTATTAAATCTATACCATTAGTAATTAAATTATTCCAAGATTTAACTGTATCTTCAAAAGGTTTAACACTATTTAAAAATCCATAATATACTTGTGGCATTATATAATCAAGATAACCTTCTTCTGTACAAAACTTTCTTGTATCTACATAATTACTATTATAATTATTATCTATATTACCATCAGGAGATATTCCAAAAAGAATAGATTTATCATAATCTTTAATTAAATCATAAGTATCTTTTATTAAAGAAGTAATTACATTTAATCTAAACTCTTGTAAAGTTAAACTATTATCTAAATCTTTCGCTTTATTATACTCTATATAATCAATATCACTACTCTTAGGATAAAAATAATCATCAAAATGTATCCCATCAACATCATAATTCTTAATAATTTCTTCTATTCCATCAAGTATTAAATCAAAAACTTCACTACTAGCAGGATTATAATATATCCCTACATTATCTATTATTTTTATAGAATTAGTATTTAATAATTTATAAGCAGGATTATCTTTACTTATAATATTAATATCAGTATCATTACTAATTCTATAAGGATTAATCCAAGCGTGTAACTCTATATTATTTTTATGAGCTATTTTTATAAAGTAATCTAATATATCAAAAGATAGAGTATCTCCTTCCATATTTACAACACTTCTACTACTAGGAAATATAGTTGAAGGATATATGGCATCACTAAAACTTCTAACTTGTAATATGATCATATTAAAGCCAAAATTATTAACATTTTTTATCATATCATCAATTGTCTTTTTAGCATCACTAACATCTTTACCTCTAATATAATTACCAAGTTCTATATAAGAAATAAATACAGCCCTTCTCTCAGTCACCTCACTTTTTTCTTCTTCACTCTTACTTGGTATAAAAATATAAACCAAAAGTAACAAAAAAATAATAAGTATTAAAAATAATTCTCGTCTCATATACTTATTATATTTTTTTATAATCGATTATTTTGTCTAATTAAGATATACAATCACTATTTTTTATAATAAATAATTGTTTATCTTTATAAAAAGCATAAAACACATCATCAAGTTTTACTTTCTTAGCTTCTAATAATTCATTAAGCCATTTCTCTTTTTTATTTAATCTTTTTAAAGTCATCTTTTGAATCTTACCATCAAGAATTATTGGTAAAGGATAAGGTCCACTATTCTTAGCATCTTTAGTAAAAACAGATAATTTACCACTAGTTTCAAGTATTGCATATTCTACTTCTTCTATACTTTTAACATTTCTAGCCCTTAACTGTGTAAGTAAGTCTTCTAAATTATATCTTTGTTTTATCATTTCTTTAAAATTAACTTTACCATTATCTATAATCATAGAAGCTTCTCCATCTAACATATTTCTAAGCTTATCACTTTTTAATGAGACTTTAGCAAGTACTATTTGTAATATTACTAAAAGAGTAATAGGTAAAAGCATTAAAAAGATACTAGTATTATATTTTTCAATACTAATCGCTGCAAGTTCTGCTATTAATATTGAAACTATTAAATCGATTATACCAAGTTCTCCTACTTCTCTTTTACCCATAAATCGATAAAAGAGAACTATTGCAAAATAAAAGAAAAGAGTTTTTAAAAGTATTAATAAGTAATCCATAATATCACAGCCTTTCTTATTAATAACATTTCCAAAACTCTTCTAAATTATACCTTTACTCTTTAAAAGTTCTATTATTTCTTTATGTATTTCCTCTATAGTTTTCTCTTTATTATCAAAAACACAATCAATAACATCCCAATTATATAATTCTGATAATTCTTTATAAGCTCTTAATACTTTAGAATCTTTCTCTTCTTTTAAAAAATCAAAAGATATTTGTTTATTATATTTATAAGGCATATTAAGTAGTATGGTATAGTCTGGTTTAGGTAATTTTAAAAGCCAGTATTCTAATTTATCAATCCATTGATACATATAAAATCTATCTTCAGAGTCTTCATATTTACTACCTTGATTAGCCATATTAGAACTAGTATAGCGATTAATTACTACGATATAGTCATCTAATAGATATTTATTTATTTTATTAATATTGTACTTACGATCTGCAGCAGTATATAAACATACAAGTTCTGGATCTAAATTTTCATAACCTTCTTGAAAATAATTATTGTTATTTAAAAAATATTCTTTAAAGATTTTCCCTGTAGGAGTATCATACATAGGAAAAGAAAACTCTATAGATTTAATTCCCATTTTATTTAAAGCTTCTACTAATAACTTACTTTGTGTTTCTTTTCCACTACCTTCTATTCCTTCAATAACAATAATTTTACCCATATTAATTCTCCTATATTTCTATATTATTATGCTCATTAAATGGAACTAACAAGCATTTACGACTAGCTAGAAAATCACACATATGGACAAAATTTTGATATTTAGTATGAGGTTTTTCTAACACTTCGTTACCATTATAATCAACTGTATAATCACCCATATGAGTCTTAATAGCATCACTTATAAAAGTTGCATCCTCTAAACTAAGTCCTACTTTTTCATAATTATCAAGAATAACTTTACTAGCGATTAAAGGATGATCAAAACGAGTATATCTCTCTTCTACAAGTCCTTTTTTAAATCCATCGTGTAAAAGTAAAGCCATAAGCATTAAATCTTTTTCACGAGAAGTATACTTTTTACCAATAGATAAATCGCTTAATAACTCATAACCTATTCTAACAGCAGCTTTTGTATGACGTAAAAGTCCACCCTCTCCTTGTGCATAACTAGGATGATATTTACCAGTTGATGCTGCAGGTTCCCTAAAGAAATAATCTGGTAATAATTCTATTAATTCACCAAGACTTTTTCTTAAATTTTCATCTTTTATATAATTAATTTCATCATAAAATATTTCTTTTTTATTCATAATTACCTCGCTCTAACTTATTATATCAAAAGAAACATTTGTTTGTAAAGTGTCTAAAAATCTTAAAGTAACTTCATCTAAAACATAAAAATATTCTTCTCTTACTCTTAAATATTTTAAATCTTCTTCTAATACTTTTTCTTCAACAAGACTTTCATAATTAAATACTCTATCTATACTTACATTATATTTATCTTTGAACTCTATCTTATCTATACCCATACTAGTTCTAAATCCTAACATAATTTCATAAAACATTTTATCTTTTAAAGTAACTATTTCTCTATCTATAATAGTTTTACCATCTATATAATTAGTAATACTTCTAGTATTAGTATATCTAATATTATCTATATATCCACTTGCTCCTACACCAAATCCATAATATTCTAAATTTCTCCAATACTTTAAATTATGTTTAGACATAAAACCATCATAAGAAAAATTAGATATCTCATAATGAATATAATTATTATTCTTTAAAGTCTTAGAAATTAAATCATACATACCTCTATCTATTACTTTATCTATATTCTTAATCCCTTTTATCTTTAATTTAGTATTATCCTCTATAATTAAAGAATATGTAGATATATGAGGAACATCTAATGATAATAGAAACTCTAAATCATTATTTAAGTCTTCTAAAGTTTCTCCTTTAATAGCATATATCAAATCTACATTTATATTAGTAATACCAACGCTTTTTAAATTATTAATACAATTAATAACAGTATCTTTACTAGTTCTCCTCTCAAGTACATCTTGTAATTTTTTATTAATTGTTTCAACTCCAAGACTAACTCTATTAACACCAAAATCTTTTAATAATTTAATTTTATCTAAGGAAAGACTATCAGCATTAGATTCAAAAGTAATTTCACAGTCTTTACTTAAATTAAATATTTTTAAAATTTTTAATAACTTTTCTAATTCCTCTAAATCAAGACTACTAGGAGTGCCACCACCAATATATAATGATGTTATCACTTCACCCTTATAATTATTCATTATTTCTTGTTCTAAAGCATCTAAATACCTATTAACATATTCTTTATTATAAAAGATTTTACAAAAATCACAGTATGCACAAATATAATTACAAAAAGGAATATGTATATACACTGCATCAACTTTATGCATAT
>ERZ1643249.4604-NODE-4604-length-11430-cov-5.159824_pt1 | contig 11430 bp, 10 predicted proteins | sample MGYA00579263_ERZ1643249 | MGnify/ENA primary metagenome ERZ1643249 (study PRJEB29033, sample SAMEA4952264) | chicken gut metagenome | biome: Broiler Chicken; feature: Gastrointestinal Tract; material: Caecum | place: Ireland | collected 2018 | study: Broiler...
GGGTTTTGTCCGGCCCTCCGGGACGGAGAAGCCTTCCGGCAGGGCGTCCATTTCCTGGAATGCGTAGCGGCATTCCACCCCTGCCTTTTCGCACAATTTCTCCATCCGGTTGCCGATGATTTCCCGGAAATCTTTTTCAATAGCCCGGCGGATGACGAAAATGATTTTCCGGAACCCCGCCTGGATGGCGTCGTGGACGGAATAGTCCATGATGATTTCGCCGTGTTCTCCCACGGCCTCCAGCTGCTTGATTCCTCCGCCGTACCGGGAGCCGATTCCGGCGGCCATAATCACCAGCGCCGGTTCTTTTGTGTCTATCATTCTATTCAGCCTTTCCTGATTTGTTCTGCGCAATGATACCGCGCCCTATGTTAGAACAGGAACTCGCTGTCCCAGACGCGGACGCCGCTGTCCTGGAACACATGGTGGAGCCTTTCTGACAGTTCTTCCCGGGAGACGCCCTTCTTTAAGATCACCTGAAGGAACCCGCCGCCGCCTGCGCCGGCAATAAACCGCCCGTCAATCAGGTCCTCGCAGACCATGAAAATCTGGTCAATGCAGGTGTTGGTGGAGCCGCCATCCAGCTTTTTGGAGATGTCCCAGTGCCGGTTCAGCAGCCGGGCAAATTCGTCAATATCCCCCTGTTCCAGGGCAAACCGCATCAGCGCCGCCACCGGCTTCATTTCCCGAAGGGCTTCCAGGGATTCCGGCCGGGCGCCAATGTATCCGCCCACCACGTCCCGCAGCAGGTTCCGGGCCAGCCGCCGCTGACCGGTGTAGATCAGGGCGAACCGTTCTTCCAGCTCTTTCCGGGCCGGATCCGGCATCTGGACCTGTTCCACCCGGACTTTCTGGTCAATCCCCGGTTCCGTCCGCATAAACTTAATTCCCGGCATCAGCCCGCCAATCTGATCCTGCCAGCCGCCGCCTGTGCTCATAATCTGTTCCATACAGAGGACAGTGTCGCTGATTTCCGCATCTGCGGCGTGCCCGCCGAAGAACTGGGAAAGGGCCTTGACACAGGCCGCGGACAAAATGCTGCTGGTTCCAAGACCGGAACCTTTGGGAACGCCCACAACCTGGGTTGCCAGGTAAATCCCGCCTCCCATTTCGGAAAGCAGCGCCTGCAAATCCACCTTGCCTTCCAGCGGGATAACGCCGCAGGAAATCAACGCCGCCTTGTGCAGCGCGAAGGGGTCGAAGGGGTCATTGTACTGCTGGATTACCGCCGCGTCCCTTACTGTTTCAAAAGCGCCGATATCCGTGCTTTCCAGCTGGATGCAGGGTTCCTCCAGCCGCCGCACAGTGGCCCGGATGGGCAGAATGCCGCCCAAACGGATAGCCGCGTTCAGCACCACGCCGCCCTGCTCCATGCAGTACGGCGGCGTATCGGTCCAGCCGCCGCCCCAATTGACTCGAACCGGCAGTTCCACAATCACTTCGTCCCGGCTAATGCGCTGTTTCCCTCCGGAAATTTTGGAAATCGCGCGGCGGTAGACCGCCTGCTGGATTGCGCCGAAGCAGCGGGACTCCGCGCGGTCATAGGGAAGCTGGTGCTCCTTCTGCCAGCGGGAAATCGCGTAATCGATTCGAACTTGCAGAGGGGTGTCCGCTTCCTCCGCGTCCTTCTCCAGGATTTCCCGGATCGCGGGGGTGAGCCCCGCCGTTCCGAATACCTTCAGAGCATCCCGGTAATATGCTCCCTTTTCCAAGCTGGCCGTAAATTTGCTGGCCAGGATGCGGTTTTGCAGCGCGCACTGCCAGTCCCCGCCGTAAATCCCGTCCGCACAGTTAAAGCTCCCGCAAAGGCTCAGCCGCTCCGCGGCTTTCCAACGCCGGATTTCTTCCGCATTTGCGGCGCCTTCGGCCATCCGGTATAGAATTTCGCCAAAATTCAAGGCCTCCTGCATCTCCCCGCAGGCAGGATAAAGCTTTGCTTCCCAAAGAGTATGGGCCGTTTCATCTTCCCACAAATCCGCCGGGGACAGGCCGTTTTGCTCCAAAAACCGGCACAGAGTGGTGTTCAGGAAGGATGCGTTTCCTTCCAGCGTCCCTTTGGGGTTATCATGGGTTCCGTAAATCCGCGCCACATGCCGTCCGTCCAGCAGACGCAGTCCGTGGGCCACGGTATGGGGCTGGATTCTCTGGCCGTCCAGCCGGAGGTTGGATACCACAGCCCCTTCTCCCACAGCGGTTTCCCCCAGGATAAAGCTATTTTCCAGGTAAGCGCCGGGGCCGATTTCCGCCCGCCGCCCCACATACGCCTTGTGGGCCGCATAGACGGCATCCTCCGGTGCATTGGAAACCACCTGTTTTTTCCATCCCAGAAATTCATAGTCCCCAATTTGCTCCGTCACCAGGGAGAGCAGTTCCCCCGTGGTCCCAAAGTGGATAAATTCCGCCGGGGACAGGCAGATAAGCTTTAAGGAAAATCCGGACAGCGCCTCCCAGATTTTTTTTCGGCAGTTTTGCAGTTCCGGCGTCCGCTCCCCTTCCGGGGCTTCCTCATAAAAGGCTTCCAGAGTCGACGCCTGGGCCAGCGGATAGAGGAAATCCCCGTAAAAGCTGACGCGGGCACGCTCGTTGACAAATTCCCCATACTTTGCCGGGTCAATACAGTTTTCCGTGCTGATAAGCCCGTACAAGGCGTTCAGCAGTTCCGCGTCCAGCGCAATGGCCCCTGTGTCCAGGTCAACCCGGCCGCTTTCATTGACCGCGCCCAGGCTTTGCAAAGTTTCCACGCTCTGCTTGTGGAGGAACCGCTCCACAAGATCCCCGCTGCCGCTTAAAAACACCCCGTGATCTTTGCCGGTTTCCGCCGGCGCTTTAATGGAGATTGCCGCCGCGCCGCGGTACTGGAAATCCAGCTGCAAGGGGTTGAACAGCAGCAGAACGTCCCCTGACAGGACTACCATTCCCTCTTTCATCCGGGAGGGCACGCCGGACATGCAAATCATAAACTCGTCAAACAGGGTGGAGGGGCGCCCGTCCGGCAGTTCCCGGGGCACCGGGGAAAAGAGCTTGCCGCACACCGAATACTGGGGCACCCGCTTGCTGTCGCCGCCGGAATGAATCACCAAAATCCGCTTCCCGGCAAAATGGTCATTTTCTTCCGGATTCTGCTCCGCAATGTACCGCAGCACATGGAAGGTGGCTCCGCCGGAGCCTACCCGCTTGCCCTCCGGGTCCGGCAGGACGGCATAATGAACGCCGTCGGGAAGCTGCCGGGCGGCGCGGCGGTTCTCGATTTCATGCCGGTAAATTTCCGCCTGGGCCTCATTGGAAGCAGTCAGGATTACCATGTCCCATTTCAGGAAGTTTTCCTTTCGAAGGCTCCGCTCGTAATCCGACCAGGAGTCCAGGCAGCTCTGCTGCAAAAACAGGGTTTGAAATCTTCCGGTTAACAAATCGTGTTCCTCCCTCACGTGATTGAGTATTTCTATTAAACGGCCCCATCCCTCTGCAAAACCACCTTCACGGTTCTCAGAAGGATCTTAAAATCCAGCCCCAGGCTCCAATCGGTAATGTAACTGGCATCCAGCTTCACCACCTGCTCAAAATCGGTGATGTTGCTGCGCCCGCTGACCTGCCACATGCCGGTGATGCCGGGCTTGATGGCCAGCCGGATTTTGTGGTGGTAGTCGTATTTCTCGTATTCCTCCACCGTAGGGGGCCGGGTGCCGATGAGGCTCATGTCCCCTTTCAGCACGTTCCAAAGCTGGGGAAGCTCGTCGATGCTGTAATCCCGGATAAAATTCCCGATGCCCTTGATAATCCGGGGGTCGTCGTCCATTTTAAACATCAGCCCGTCGGCGATTTTGTTCTGGGCCATGAGTTCCTTTTTCCGCTCCTCGGCGTCCATGTACATGGAACGGAACTTGTAGATCTTAAATTTGCGCCCGTTTTTTCCAACCCGGGTCTGGGAGAAAAAGATGGGACCGGGGCTGGCCATGTAAATGGCGGGAGCCACAAACAAAAACGCGATGCCGGTTACGAGAACCCCGGCCAGCCCGGCGCAGATGTCCATCATCCGCTTGATAAACAGCTGCCGCACGGTAGCGATCCGCACGCTTCTGGTTAAAACCGTGTATCCCCCGATCCGTTCCACAATCTGGCCGGAGCTTTCCATATTGGTCCGCAGCAGGCCGATGTGGGTGGACACCCCCATCTGGGCGCAGGTTTCCAAAATTTCATCCGGCAGGGAGATTTCCTCCGGCAAGCGGACAAACAGCCCGTCCACCACGTTTCCCTTAATGTAGTCCAGCAGGGTATCCATCTCAGCTACCACCGGCACGCCGCCGATTTCTTCCCGGCTGTCCTTGCCGTCTGCCAGGCAGACGCCCACAATCCGGCACCCGGACTGGCCCAGGTTTTCCAAAACGGCGTGAATATTCTCTCTGCCGGCCAACACCAGCAGGTTATACTGCTTTTCCGGATGTTTCTTTTCGTGCCTGCTGAGAAACAGCTTCTGCCCGCTTCGCAGCAGCCAGAGAAACACCAGGGAAAACAGCACCAAATAGAGGAAAAACAGCCGGGACATTTCCGTATTCTGTTTGGCCAGGTATAAGTAGAGAAGCAAAAGCCCTATAACAAGGGCCGCGTGCTTGACGCAGGATTTCGCTTCCTTTAAGTAACCGCGCTTCCGGATCCCCCGGTAGCTTTCATCAAAAAACGCCACGCAGCCGTTGATAATCAGCAGCAGGGCGGAAATTTTCACATAGAATTCCGGCGTATACGGGTTTGTTAAGCCAAACCGCAGCAGGGAGGACAGGATGAAGGCCAGCTGCAAAGCCAGCATGTCCAATATTAAGAAGTCAAAATGTTTCAGCCAGCCAGCCTCAAACCGTTTGTACATGAAATCGCACCTTTCTAAAAATTAACATTCTGTCCGCATCATTCCCCATCTTTTTTGGTTCTTTTGGGATATAATAAGTGCAATGAGTCTGCTGGCTTAGCCGGATGGAGGGGGATTTATGCAGTTTTTTTGGACCGCCGCAGCGGTTTTGCTGGTTGTTTTGTTGGTGTGCATGGGAATCGCAGCCTTTTGCTGTATCCACCTGTCCGCCAAACAAAACCGCAGGCAAAACGACGCGGAACAGCTGGAATTTCTGCGAAAATACCGGGAAAGCGGCGGCCAAAACGGCAGGAAAACCGTTTAGCGCCCCAGTCCCGATGTTATTCCTGGGCTTCATAAAAAAGGTCTAAGACCTGTTCTTCCAGGGCGGCCTCGTCAGGATAAAACTCCATGTACTCCGTACCCTTTTTGGCCTGGCCGGCCACTGTCTGCATTTCCTCTAAGGTATAAGAGGAAAATTTCTCCGCCATGCTGTCCAGCTCCTGGACGGTGCAGTCGGAAATCAGGTACCGGGACAGCTCCTCCATCTGCTGGGGCGAAGGGGCGAAATCCTCGCCCAGGGTCTGGACCTGGTTCACCAGGGACTGCAAATACTGCTGCTGGCGCTTCATCCGGTTTAAGTTGGAGCTGTCCTCCAGCCCGGCACGGATCCGGACATAATGGATGGCCTGCTCCCCCTGGAGGGTGATTTCCTCCCCCTGCACCAGGGTGTCGTCAATGCCGGAAAAATCGTCTAAAACTGTCACCGGCACGCCGCCTACCATGTCGTTTATCAGGGGCACAGCCCCCATGGTCATGCCAACATAATGGTCAATGTCAACGCCGCCCAGCAGCATGGAGACGGCGTCCACCGTGTTTTCGCAGCTGTCCTGAAGGCCGCTGCCGTAGGTGTGGGCCAGGGCCAGCTGGCCGGTGATAAAGCCCGCGTGCTGGCCCGTCACGCCCAGAACCGGGATTTGGGTCATAATGTCCCGGTTTAAATGGAGGATGGTGGCGGTTTCCTCCGTTTTGTCAAGAATGGTCAGGAGCAGGAAGTCCGCCTGACTGTCGTTGTTGTAGCTTCCGGAATCCTCCAAAGGTTCGGTTTTGTCCACGCCGATGACCAGCATGGTTTCCAGACCGGACTTGGGGGCGTACCACTGGCCGTCCTTTTCAATCCAGCCCTCCCGCCTCCGATGGGCTGGCTCGTCGATTTCCTCCTGGCGCAGCATAGCCTGCTGCCTTTGGTGGGATTCCCAAATTTGGACGGCAAAGAGAACCCCGCTGACGCAGGCCAGGATCAGCACCAGGATCAGCGCTTTCCGGATATGCCGTTTGTGCATGTGGATATGCGGCATAGCCATCCCTCCATATTGGTTCAGCCGTTATTTTTTCTTCACTTTCAGCAGGACAACTGCGCCGCCGGCGATTACAACCGCAGCGCCTAAGCCAATCCAAGCCATGGGGGAAACGCCGTTCTGCACGCCGGTTTCCTCAGCGGGAACCGTCCCTTCAGAAGCCTCCGCGGAACCGGAAGTCTCTTCCTGGCCGCTTGCAGCGGAAGCGCCTGCGGGCACGGCGTTATCTGTATTCTCCACTACAAAGGCCACAGGGCTTAAGCTGTCAAAGGTTACGGTCACAGTGCCGTTGCCGTTGTTGACAGTTCTTTCCTGGTCAATCAGTTCCCACTGGTCGCCCTCGTAATTATGCAGGCAGAAGACATGGTCGTCCGCGCCAATCCCCAGCTGGAAGGTGATGGTAATGGAATTGCCGCTGTCCAGCAGAGCTTTGGTTTCCTCATCTACCGACACGTCAAACAGATCCCGGACAACCAGGTTTTCCACTTCCAAGCCCTCGATTTCATTGACCACCGCTTCAATTTCCGGAACCAGGTCCGTCAGGGTACCGGCCGCCTGCACCTGTTCATAAGCCGCCTGCAAAGCGTCGGCAATTTCCGCCGGGGCTTCATCGGCCTGCGCTACCGGAGTAATGGTCAGCTGGGTATCAGTAACCCCCTGAACCTCCGCGCCGGATTCATCATAAATCAGGGCTACCGCCTCTTCCCCGGATTCCGTCTGAACGGTTTCCACATCCGGAGCCTCTTTGCCCTGAACGCTGGGGGTGAATTCCGCCGCCGACACGGAAATGGTCAGGCAGCAGGCTGTCAGCATCGCCGCAAGAATCGCTGTTAATTTTTTCATATTATTTCATTCCTTTCAAAAAAACTCTTATCAATTTCGGAGCAGCTGCTTTTCCCGTTCCCCAAGCTCCGCCAGGGCTTCCGGCCCTAAGCGGCTTTGGATTCCGGCGGCTGCCTCGCCTAAATTAGGCGGCCGGTGTTTCCGGCCATGGCAGTCGGAGCCAAGCAGATGAATCCGCCCCTGTTTAAAAAGCAAATACGCTTTCCGCTTCTGAAACCTGGTGAGAAAGAACTCCCCGTTGGCCTGCGCCAGCGCGCCGCTTTCCTCCACCCGGTCCCAAAACCCGGAAATAGTCTGGTCATGCAGGTACCGCTCAATGTGGGCCAGCACCACCGTGCACCCCAGCCGCTGCTGGGCGTTCCGGATTTCCCGGAACATCCGCTCCGTCCAGGGGGCAAAGGGCATCTCCAAAAGAAGAAGGTCCGTCCCCTGGATTTTGAGCTTTTCCAGGGACTGGGTCTGGCTGAACCCCTCGTAATACCGGATCTCCGCGCCCAGGTGAAGGATCGGCAGGTTTTCCCGGCCTTCCACAGCCTTTTGAAGTTTTTCCGCCGAGACTGCCCGCCGCTTTAAAAATTCTTCCGGGCTGTTTTCTTCCGCGTAAAAATGGGGGGTTGCCGCCATATGGCGGACGCCCTGTTGCCAGGACATGGCCAGCATTTCCAGGGATTCCTCCACAGACCGGCTGCCGTCGTCCATTTCCGGCAGGACGTGGCTGTGAAAATCCGTCATGAACGCCCACCTTTTTTCTGCCCATACCCATAATCGTTATAGCCGTATTTACTGTATCCGTAGGATTTCTTATAATGCTTCTGATACGGCGTATCTTCGCCGTTGACGCTGTTAAAGACAAACCCTAAGACCTTGGCGTTGACATATTTTAGCTGGCGCATGGTTTCGGCCAAGGCCGCTTTCCCTGCGTAATCCTGCCGGACAACCACCACCATGCCGGAGGTCAGCTTGGAAGCAATGAGGGCGTCCGACACGGCGGTCACCGGCGGAAGGTCCAGCAGGATGTAGTCGTAGTATTCCGACAGCTTATCCAAGGTGTATTTCATCCGGTTGGATTCCAGCAGTTCCGAAGCGTTGGGGGGCACGTCCCCCGCCGGCATAACGTCCAAAGTTTCCAGGAGGACGCCCTTCTGCACCACCTCGCTGGCGGAATTTAATCCCACCAAGAGGTTTGACAGGCCGGATTTCAAATTCAGCTGCAATCGCTTTGCTAAGGTTGGAATCCGCAGGTCGCATTCCATTAACAGCACTTTTTTCCCGGTTTCCGCAATGGTATAGGCCAGGTTGATGGCGGTAAGGCTTTTCCCCTCCCCTTTTAAGGAACTGGTAATGCCGATAATCCGCCGGGATTCCTCGTCCGCAAAGGAGAACATCAAATTTGTCCGCAGCAGCTTGTACGCCTCGGCAGCCGCAAAGCTTAGCCGGCTGCCGATCATGTTCTGCTGCTCATAGAGGGTATCCGGGAAGAGCTTTCGCCGTTTCTTTTCTTGATTCCAAAACATCAGGCTTTCCTCCCCTTCATCGTAGGCCGCTGCTGATAGGCGATATTTTGCTGATAGTGCTTCTCCACATGCTCCATGGTGGGCACAACCGCCAAAATCGGCAGGTCGTAGGTCTGGATCAGGTAGTCCTCCGACCGGATGGATTCGTTCAGCAGTTCCATCAGCACAATGACGCCTACGCTTAACACGCCGCCCAGCAGGACGCCGATCATGGCGTACTTGGTGACGCTGGGGGAAACGGGGAAAACCGGCACCACGGCGTAATCCACCACCCGGACGGAGCTGCCCTCCACAATGTCGGAGATTTTATCCGGCAGGACGTCGGCGATGGTGTTGGCAATCAGTTCCGCTTCCTGGGGGTCCGCGTCCGTCACCGTGATTTCAAAGATTTCCGTATCGTTCACCGGGGCCGCCGTCACCATGGGGAGCAGCTCCTCGTAGGTATAGGACAGATCCGCCTGTTCAATGACCTCATTCAGCGTCTGGCGGCTCTGCATAATGACGATATAGGTTTTCACCAGGCTCTGGGCCGCCGACAGTTCCCCGGAAGAAATGCTGAAGGAGGCGCTTCCCACGGAAATGGAGCTGTTGTTGACGTACATCAGCGCCTTGGCTTCGTAAAGGGGCGTAATCAAAAACTTGGCGTAGGAGAAGGCCGCGGCCCCGCACACCAGCACGGCGGCAATGACAAGCCAAACCCGTTTCCAAACCGCCCTGGCCAGGGCAAGCAAATCAATTTCTATGGTATCTTTTTCGTTTTCCATGAAGGAACTCCCTTCTTGTCAAAATCTGAAATTATAACAAATGCACGGCTAAATATCCAAATTAAATTCCCGCATCAGCGTCCGCCGTTTTTGTTTCGGGGAAAGTTTATGAATATCAGTCGTGCATTTTCCCCAGCACTTCCGTGCGAAGGCTTCAATGTTGTCAACCTGCCGCGCCGGTACGCCGGCGGCAACAGTCCCGTTGGGCAGATTTTCCATGACCACAGAATTTTCCAGAACCACGCAGTCCCGGCCGATGGAAATCCCAGGCATAATGACGCTTCCCGCGCCGATAAAGGTGTTGTCCCCAATGGAAATGGGGCCGTACACTTCCGCGTTGCCCATCCCGCCCATCTTCTGGATGGTCCATGCGGACAAATCGTGGGTAACAAGCCGGACTCCCGCCTCAATCCGGACGGAATCCCCGATCTGAATCAGGTAAGGCTCCTTCCCAAAAACCGCCTTTTTGGAAATCAGGCAGTTTTCCCCGATTACACAGCCGCGCTTCCGGATCCGCCGGATTTTCCGAAGGCTCCAGGCTTTTGCTGGACGCGGCTCCCTTGTCCGGAAAAAACCGGTCCGGGGCAGGGCAATCTGGGCTGTTCCCCAAGCCTTTTTATATGACTCCAAAATGATTTCTCACCTTTCCTAAAGAACAAACTCTGACAAGAGCTATCCGATATGACTTCCGCCTTTGGAATCCATAAAAGATAACCCTTGCTGAAAACAAATCCCATTGTATTTTCAGCCTGACGTTTCTGATAGCGCCTGACGCTTTTCCAAGGCCAAGCCGCCTGTTTTGCGGAAACTGACGTTTCATTGCAAATAAGGCGAAATTCATATTTCGTTCAGAGCATAAGCTGAAAGGAACTCATCGATTAGGCAAAATTCATATTTTGTCCCAGGAAAGTACCAGGCTTTTTTCGACGAATTTCATATCAACAAACTTATTTTAGCATTCCCGTATTAAAAAGTCAAGCGTTATTCATTTATCTGTATAAGAAATAGAACCTTTCTATTTGTACAACCAGAAAGGTCTTTTTTTCATGGGATTTTTTATTTAAATTTATTGAAAATATGAAGTTGGAAAGGAAAACTTTCGCTGAAATCGCGTTCTCGAAAGCTTGATGTAGACAAAATATGAATTTTGTCCTATAGCATTAAGGGCAGACGTTCCATCAGCCGGATGTGCTCTGTTCCGGCGGAAATCAGGTAGATGCGGGTGGTTTCAATGCTGGAATGGCCCAGGACGTCCGCCAGCTTTACCACATCCCGGCTGGCCTGGTAAAAGGTCCGGGCAAAGAGGTGCCGCAGGTTGTGGGGGAACACTTTCCCGGGGGTCACCCCCGCTTTTTGGCAGAGGGCTTTCATTTCCGCCCAAATCTGCTTCCGCGACAAGTTTTTGCCGCTTCTGGTGAGAAAAATCCCGCCGGAAGCGGTTTTCTGTTTTTTGGCGTATTGCAGAAGCTTCCGGCAGAGCTTGTGGGGTAAAAGGATGGTGCGGACCTTTCCTTTTAAATAGATTTCCGCTTTCCCCTCTTTTGCCGCCTCCACCGTGATGAACGCCGCCTCGCTGACCCGGATGCCGGTGGCGCAGATAGTTTCCATTAAAAGGGCCAGCCGGTAAAAGCCCTGTTTCACGGCGGTTTCCACCAGCCGGAGATATTCCTGCCTGGTCAGTTCCCGGGCAGGATCCCGGAAAATCTTCCGCTGGACCCGGAGGAACTTGGCCCGGAACTCCCAGCCGGCAAACCGGAAAAAGGCGTTGGCCGCCGCCAGCATGGAATTTACCGTGGTGTGGTTTAAGCCCTGTTCCAGCAGGGCTTCCTTCCAGCGGGTAATATTTTCCTGGGACACGCTTTTCCCGTCCAGCCACTGGCTCAGCCGCCGGACGTCCCGCCGGTATTTTTCCATGGTCCCGGAGCTGGCGCCCTGCTCCTGAAGGAATTGAATAAATTTAAATATTTGTCTTTCTTCGATGATAAATTGGTTCATTGGAATTCCTCCCTTTACAGTTTTATACTATTATACCCTGTAAATGGGCAAGATTCTGTTTCAAAACCAATTTTATTGTAAAAATTTGGAACAGGCCCTCTGCCTTCCCGTTTTGGCAGACT
>ERZ1643249.4605-NODE-4605-length-11429-cov-4.414102_pt1 | contig 11429 bp, 15 predicted proteins | sample MGYA00579263_ERZ1643249 | MGnify/ENA primary metagenome ERZ1643249 (study PRJEB29033, sample SAMEA4952264) | chicken gut metagenome | biome: Broiler Chicken; feature: Gastrointestinal Tract; material: Caecum | place: Ireland | collected 2018 | study: Broiler...
GCATTCAGGCCATCCTCAAGTTACAGTCTCTGGGATTTGACGTAGCAATACGTCTGAGTCCTATTATTGAGGAATTAATGGATTTCGATGATTTAAACTCACTGGAAATCAACAAGTGTATTGTCGAATTTCTCCGTATAAATTCCTGGATCAAGCAATGGTTTCAGGAAATTGATTTTCAGAAATACACGCTGCGGCATGGCGGATACCTGCATCTTCCTTTAGAAGAAAAGCTGAGGATCATGCAGAAAATCCATATCCCTGATGTTTCCGTCTGTGAGGATGTGACCGAACATTACATATACTGGAGAGATCATTTCAATCCAAATAAGGAAGATTGCTGCAATCTCAGGATATAAAGCAAAGAGACGAGGTATGATGTTTCTCTTGTAAACACCACACCTCGTCTTTTATGCCATATGTCTTCTCTTTTTATAGCACTCTAATTTTCTGTACAGCTCCCTGGACTGCATTACTTGATTTTCATACTCTGCCATCCAGCTCTTCAATGCTCTTTTCAACTCTGGGGAAAACATTTCCAGCGGGCATGTCTGGCAAATTTCTCGCAAAATCTGCGTTTCGTGCTTTTGCCATTTCTCAGCCTCATACACCATCGCGGCTAAAGAGCTCAAAATGCATAAGGTCTCTCTGTCGATTTCCACTGTATTCTCATCTGGATTTATGCAGCCTTCTATTTTCCTGATAAAAGCATTCAGAACTTCCTCTCCCTTCGAAATGTCATCACCGGTACCGTTTAATAACGTATGCATTGACTTCTCCTCTCATCTTTCCATATTCATTTCAAATATGACAGGACTTATCTGTCTTAAATAAAGCAGCTTCCCAATACCTTTGTTACGATACATCAAGTTCATTCAAGGCTAATGGCTCTGTAGAAAAGAACCTCAATCGCAATAATCTCGCCTTCTTTTTCTGCATAGCGCAGGGGAAACATCCCGCTTCCTGTTCCCGTTGTGCAAATAACACCAACTTTTGTTCCACATAACTCAACGAATACAAGTTCTGAAGACGAGATCTTTTCGCAGGCAGCGGCGAAATCCGCTTTCGCCTTTTCATCTGCTTCAAACAACTCTGCTGATCCGTTCTTTCTTCTGTAAAATCTATCACCAATGACTATCAGCCGATGACTGTCTACTCCTAATTCTTTTCCTTCTATCCAGTTAAGGTCTTCTTTATCCGTAACACTATTATGTAATAAAGAAATAGCGTAGGTTCTTTCTCCGCGCATATCAAGTTCATCCACCGCGTAAAAAACTTTCCATCTTCCAGGCTTAACATTCATCATCTCGGTCATACATCCAACTGATCTTGAATATGATGGATCAGATATGCATATATGATTCCCAAACAGTACTTCTCCGCCTTCGTAGGTTGATAACGTAACATCGTCCGCTTCTATCCACCAATAATACAACTCCTCACTTTGATAATCAAACAGCAGATTCACATGTACCTTATTATTGTTATGTGGCATTTCCCCATATGCTATAATTCTGGACTCTCTCTCGTTAACTGTGACTCTGTTTAGTCTGATATCTCTGTTTATACTCTCTTTTGCTTTCTGTTCAAGAAAATCTTTGTTCACTATTTTCATACTATTGTCCTTTCTAAGCAGCTCCGCTCCTTGCGTCAATCCGTTCCCTTTCTAATATGCATTTTATGCGGTCTCGTAAATCATCTATAGATTCCCAATATTTAAGCACTGCATAGTTCTTCATATTCTTTTTGTAAACCTGAGAGACGAAAAGGAGGAATCCATGAATGATTGATACCTTTTCGTCTTTCCATAAAAATGTATGCAGAAAGGGGAACTAATGTATGATGAAATTTGTTAAAGTGCATTTCAATCACAACACTGCTGAAAAAGAGTATACCTTCATTACTGAAATCGATCTGCAGCCCGACGATATCGTGGTCGTTGATACCCGGCATGGAATGACTCTGGCTACAGTCATTTCTTTGACTGACACACTGCCGCCTTTCCTGGCCCTGGAGGATATGAAGTATGTCATCGACAAGGTCGATATGACAGCTTATAAGGCACGTAAAGAAAAATCCGAAAAACGCAGAGCCCTGCGCATGCAGATGGATGAAATGGTCAGCGAATTGCAGAACCTTGCAGTCTATGAAGCACTGGCCGCTAAAAATCCGGAGATGAAAAAGCTGTATGAAGAATTCATCGGACTGATCTGATATTCTATCAGCGTTAAAGGGGAGCCAGCATTCCGCTGGCTCCCCTTCTATCGTATTCACATCATTTGTATTATCATGTTGTGCTATTCTAAGATCTAATTCATGTTCAGAGATTCTGCTCTCTACTATTGTGGAATATCGGGCATCAGTATAAAAATCCATTTTCTTCACCATTAATGGCTCTAATTTATTAAAATAGATACTCTTTCCTTGAGATAGTATTAAATCATTATAATTGTTTCCCTGCACAACAAAATCAAGACGGTGTATGTTCATCAGATATCCAGCTGCCTTTATGAAACAGTTTGTCATCTCCTGGCAAAATCGTTGATAATTCGGATGGACCTCTATATTATCTAATACAAGACAATTATAAGGCTCATTTATCCATATAAGAGAATTTGCTACAATTCTTTCTTTGTAATACACATTGATGATCCCAAATCCTTCTTCTTTTGCATACGCAACCGCTTTTCTTGTTCCATACCCCATGCAACATACGCTTGCGTCCCCTGCTACCAGAAACTCTGGTGCTCCTTTCTGTTCGATTGTCGCACGAAAATTGAGCAGTTTCCCTATTCTTTGCTCCACATCAGCCGCGTTATGATACTTCAGAATTTCTATAACTTTTTTGGCATGGTCCAGAGGCAAATCACCTTCTAAAACGGCATCCAAAAGGCCATTTCTTTTTAAGCCGGTATAAATATGTTTCGCTTTCCTCGATTTTATCTTTAATGTCTGCTTTGTCAAATCAACTAGCGCATCATACGAAGGCGTTATTATGGCCTTTTCAAAAACACAGGGATAAGTTCCTTTTACAAATTGCTTCATACATTTCTTTCCAAAATAAAAATACAAATTTTGCAACGTGACAAAATTACAGTACTTTTTCATTCGCTCTATAAAATCGTATATTTCTCCGGCTTCCTTTTCAGGTATCTGTATGTGTCTGCTATACCAAAGCAAGGCAGCCTCCGACAATTCATTTACATAAATAGAACAGTCCTGCCCCTTTCTCAAAAGACTGCTCAGCCTTTTCCTAATCTCCTTAATGCCAAATGCTTTTTCCAGTTTTTTATCTATCAATACAGTATTACGAATCGCGTTGATGTGATCACAGATACGTCTTGCCTCGTTATATGACTTCATGAGGATCGCGGACACTGCGCCTTGCGTAAGAATCTCACGATTCTCGTATAAAGTAGTAACTACCATATCCCAATCATGAAAATATTGAGATATGTTTAATGTTGCGTTTTTTGCTATGTGCTCCATGCATTGATACGCCGTACTATGTGGTAACATCTTCCATGTGCGGCGAATTGAACGTTTGATACATACTTTATCCGCCTCAGCACAAATTTCAAATCTTTTGCACAAATCTAAAACATACTCATACTGTCTTACCCAGTAAAAGTAATTCCGATCTGTTAAATAAGGAACCGGAAGCATTGGATGCTGCACCCCATATTTATTATAATATGTCATGTATCCTCCATTCTTCATCCCTGCCTCAAATTTCATTTCTTTCTTACACAGCCAACGATATCCTGAAAGCTTTCCCGGATGGGCCGTGTTCCTTATCTCAATTACTGAATTAAGCACCAGACTGTTCCCGTATTGAAAGAAATGTTTGTCTGAGGGCATCTGATTTTCCTCATATCCTCTTTCTATCAGCGTACGTATCGCTTTTTTTATCGTATTCCCAGATCCTATACCTCGTTTACAATTTAGATAAGTATGGATTGTTCCTTTTATATTTTCATCGTATAGCTGATAATAATCTAATATTGTCTCAGAAATCTTTTTGATGATAAAATTTTTGTTCCGCTCATTATATAAATCCACACCCATTTCAATCGCTTCAAACAATATATCTCCCAATATGGTTTTCACATCCATTGGAGATTTATATAAAAAATCAGTATATAAGTGTCTAAGAAGCTTGCCTTTCCAATCTCCGTTTAAAATCGACTCTAAATCTATTGTAAATACAACTTCATTCGTGCTTTCTCCATTTGGATAATACTCAGGATACTTTATATCCTCTAAAATGGATACAGCATCCGGATATCTAGTTTCAAGCTTTTTTAAAATCTGATAAGAGTTATTTCTAAGGTGAGCGGATATTTTAATGTCTTCAAAAAGCCTAAAAGCTGTAATGAGTAACGGTTTTAAATATTTACTGCTTGTTGAAACCAAATCTGAAATATATACCTCTTTTCCAAAAGGCTTACGTTCTAACAAGATGTAACATACAAGCTCTCCTTTCTCAAATCCGCATAGCGAACCATGATCTGCCTTTCTCAGCTCGTCTATACCCAGCACCAGTTCTTCCGGATATACTCTTTGTTCAAGTTCAGCAATTAGTCCAAAATATTCTTTTTTTACATAATCAATAAACATTCTCATCTCTCCTTCATTCAACCCATTCTTTAAATACGAAATCTTTATTCAAAAACCTGCGGTAGATACGTCTTTGTATCACACCGCAGGCTTTCATTACTTCCATCTGTTAGTTTGCTATACTTCTTCCAATGTTTTAAGTAAAGATACCGACAAATCAATCACTGCAACAAATCCTTCACGATCTTTTGCAGGCCTCAGCCCCTGTATCGCCCAGGACATCAAACATGCAGATCCTCTCATATAATCCGTCAACATAATTCGAGTACGCCCTTCTTCATCTTCAGATGATTGAAGATAAATTTTGCAGTTCCTGTCTATGGTTTGGTCAAGCTGACCTAATGTCATCATATTGTCCATTTTCTTCTCCTCTCCGACTTACTCCACACCTATTTCTAATTCATTATTTTTCCAGAACTCAGAAGACATCCTCCTTAATTCAAGGCCGCGCATACCAATCTCACGTTCTACTTTTATCATTGCCGCATCTCTTCTGATTGGTTCTGTCGAGTCTTTATTCAAAAACAGATAACCACTGCCTTTATTACGGTCTCTGAGATATAAATCCCAAAGTACCCTTACCTCATACGGTAATCGAATTTGAACGGTCTTATTAAATTTTTGCATTTTGTAGCTCAGTATTCCTGTCTCATAATCCAGATCAGTAGTCTGTAAATTACAGATTTCTGAGTAACGCACTCTGCAGAGCAGCAAAAAGATCATCAGCCATACATCCGCACATTGATTAACAAGACCTTTCTGGATTTTTTCTCTTTCTTGCAAAAGCATATTAAATACTTCTCTGTTCGATGTTTTTTCCAGTCCGCTTTTTGACGTGTCTCTTCTTTCTCTGCAATACATACGGCACACTTCTGTCGCCGCCGGGAGGTCCTCCTGTACACCATGCTCTACCAGGAACTCGTTATATTTCTTTACTGCAAACAAAGCGTGCAGCAACTGAGTACTTTTCTTCTCTTTAAGAAACGCCAAAACTCTCCCTTCGCTTAGAGGAAATACTCTCATATAGAATCGGAACATACCGTATTCTTTTACCTGCATGCCTACATACTCATCTCTTATTTTTAGATATCTTTCCACTGTGCCTGGCATGATCTCTTGCTTCACCAGCCAGTCTTCATAAGTCTTACGTCGTCTGACTGATATCCACTTCCTTATATTACGAATCAATTGTATCATCTGTCGCCGCCTTTCTGCTTCAGTTGTTGAAGCCAGTTTTCCTTGTTTCTTTGCTATACTTTCCAAAATTAAAATGCAAGATATTGATCAGTCCTCTAATGCTTTACCGCCATAGAAACTAAGACTTCAAATAACTACCACTGTTATCATTCCAATCATCTTTGGAACTTATATAGAAGTCTTTGAGTTTCCGTCATTCCATTATGCACATCTCGAAACGCAGGATGAGAGGGATATTCTTTTCTTAGAAGTTCATTACGGGCAATCCCTTCCTCCCGGCTTCCTTCTGCAGCCACATACATGTAATATTTATCGCACTTTCCGAAATTGCATTTCTGATGATTTTTCACCTGCTGCTTTTCCAAATACTTTTGTACAATATATCTCCTCACCCCATCCGCACTAAGGTTGTGTTTCAGCGTGGCATAGCGTAAATCGTAGATGTCTCTTTCCAGAAACTCTATCGACAAATCCAATACATGGTCATACAACAGCACAAAACTATGATGAACCGGATATGTACCCTCTCCAGAAAATAACCATCCTACATACTGAATCGCAGGGTAGCCTTCCTTTCTAAGTGCTTCTGTTAATTTTTCAGCATTTGAATAACACTTTCCGACTTCATATTTTATGCTATCAAAAATGTCTGCAATTTTCTGTTCCTCAACTGGTCTTGTATTTTCGTCATTAATAAGTTGATAGCTTTTTCTTTCTAATGGGAAGAGGCGGGAGGGAATAACCACTTTTTCCTCGTCCTCCAAAGCAACAACAAGCCGATCCTTCTTGTTTCGATATTGAAATCTGTATGGCATATGCTCTATCCTTCTTTCCAATAATGTGTTGTCTGCCAGTAAAGGCTGCCTTTTGCGATAGGAAATGCTGCCAGAACAGCTTTCTGTTTCGACTTTGGACAACGCATAACCATGCGGTTCATAATATCGCAACAGAAATTAGTCTTTCCGATTCCAAATTCCCGCAATTCCTCCACTCTTTTTATAGTCTCATCGCTTAAATATCCAAGATCGACCAGCATTTCTTTTTTCTCTTTCATTGCATTTTCTAAAATGAATTCCATGTAGCTCCTCCTAGTTTCTTACATTTCTCAGCAATGTCTTCTGCGTGTCGCTCCAATTTCCATGGTTCTTTCTTCTGATCCTCCTCTCATCTTTTATGATTTCAATACAAAAATGTAAGAAAAGGACCATACTAAAAAAGGATCATCCACACCGGACGATCCTTCCTTGAACCAAATAGTACTTTTAACTTTTAGTTTTCCACAAATCATATTCCACAGTAGTCAAACACCTCTGAGTCATCTAAATCCTGTATACTATGCCCATCTTCCAAATAGGCTTTTACAGCATCAAAATAGAATCTTTCCGGTGTATCCCTCATATCAATATCGGTAATATCCAAATCACTAACCAGAAAAGCAAGGCATTCTTTAATTATATTTTGATCCGCAGTGCTATACCCTGAAAGCTCAGTTTCAATAAACGCCTGAACTTTTTCCATATTAAACACTAACTGTTCTCCATTCTTGTATACAGTTCTTTCAGTCATGTCGGAATCTGAAAGTATACTTTCCACGATATTCATTTCCCTTCACTCTTTATCGCAGCAAAAAGCATAATCGCTAAGTTAAATAGCAGCCCTTTGAATCATTCCATCGAATATGCCTCAATATATTCTTCCAGCGCTTTTGAATTGATCTCCAATGATTTAGAAATAGAGTCAACATTAATATGACCTTCAAATCGATAAAATGGACCTGCTTTAATTACACACGAATATGTTCCCATTTCTCGTTTCATTTTTCTCTCCATTTTTTTCCGCTTATCTCTTGTAATCTTAACTCCTGTTTCGGTTTCAACAATTTGCAGAAGATTATCAATTAATATCATATCTTTAGTTCACCTCGAATAACATTTATCTGATACTCTGACATTTTCTTAATATTCAGTATCTACATCATCTAAATCACCTTTCTCAAAGCGACTTCTGATGCTTTATTGAACCCATTCAGCAACTTTTCATTATTTTGAACATCTTCCCATGTCAGGCCAAGTGCTTCCAACGTGTCTTTCGGATCACCTGTCCAACCATATCCATAGTTTCTCATCTCCCGCAGGAACATCTTATATACAAACTCTTCTCCAGATTCATCTGCAGAAATAAAATCTCTGATTTCCTTTCTATGTCTGGAAAACATCTCGTGCATATTATCCCGATCTTTTTTCTGCACATATCCTCCATTCCCAATGCTGACGATCTTGTTGATATCCTTTTCGTAATCTAATCCCCATTTTCTCATCATTTCGACAAACTGAGCCGGGCTAAAGGCAAACCCAAACGGGAACTCATTAACCTCTTTTTGATGCCTCTTTTTTAATTCTAAATAACTCTCCATCATATTCATCAACCTCTTGAATCTTAAAAACAATATACTCAAATTTCTATTTCAATCCCTACTTTTCTGCCCTCCCTTCTTCTTTGGTATACTCACTTAGAATATGCGATAACATCTGGTTATTAAAAAACTGACAACGTTCATTTCCCGAATATTTTTACGCATCTGTTGTACACAGATAAGCCGAGGGCTGTTGCACTAAATGTACAACAGCCCTCCATTGTTTCAATAATCTATTCTGTTTTTCAAAGCTACTTCTTTGCTAATGCCCTTGTATATTCTTCCCGTTCGGATTCCGGTATTCCAAGAGCCCCCATTGCCTGCTCTTTCGTCAATTTCATGTTTTTCATAAGATTCATAAGAGAGAGGATAACGCCTTCCCGATGCCCTTCCCGACGTCCCTTTTCTTCTACTCCTTTACTCAGGTTACACATTGTAATTTTCCCTCCACAACGAGACAGCAATTAATACTTTCAAACTATTTCTTTGCCAATTCCCTTGTATATTCTTCCCGTTCGGATTCCGGTATTCCAAGAGCCTCCATTGCCTGCTCTTTCGTCAATTTCATGTTTTTCATAAGATTCATAAGGGAAAGGATTACGCCTTCCTGACGCCCTTCCTGACGCCCTTCCTGACGCCCTTCCCGACGTCCCTTTTCTTCTACTCCTTTACTCAGGTTACACATAAGCTGCACCTCACTTTCAAATGTTCTATCCATCTCAATAGAAAACTCTTCTTGCAATATCTTCTTTTTCTCATCGGCTTCTCTTTCAGAGGATAAGAGTACTTCCAATAGCTTCAAAATACCCGAGTCTGCATTTTCGCTTTCCCCGCTCATGCAAAGCATAACCGCTGATAAAAGATCATAATTCTCAACCGCCTCTGTCGCGTTTCCCACCAGCTTCTCTTCTGTTATAGAATAACGGTTAATTGTATTCTTCCGCTTTTCCGGCGGATTTTTACATAACCATATGGAGCACACTTTTTTAATCTTATCGTACTTCGGAGCAGTAAACTCAGTTCCGTACTGGGAGGAAATCATCCTTGAACAGTAATAGATTGCCCTTTTAATGATCGGATATCCCGGGTAAAAATTCGACTGCGCTTCTATGTTAATGAATAAACTTACCATATCGTCTGTCCCTGGCACCAGAGCTCGAAAACGAATATCATAAGTGATTGTTCCTTCATGTATCGTGCTGTCCTCAGTATTCATTCCCTGGATTTGTTCATTACCTACTATTTCATCTGGGTTTACCGGCTCCTGTGCGATCTGTGGAGTACCCTCGATATATTTCTCCGCAATCTCCTTCACGTCGCATTCTCTGTATTCCTCCAGACAGCTTTTCATAATCCATGCCAAAATAATCTTATTGGCGAGCAATCGTTTGCATGCCGAATCATAAGCCGCGCTTTCTCCCGCTGCCGTTATATGTTTTGCCAATGTATTTTCCAATTTCACCATGTTCCTTTCCGGTATGTTCCTATTTTGATTTTATCATAGCCGTCAAAAATAATCTATTCTTTTTTATTGCTGACAGTTAGCTGTTAGCATTCACTCAATATTTATTTTTCCCACCAATAAGACCTCCGTTTTTTTCATTGCAATGTTAACACTATTCACTAATAAGATATTCATACGGTCCATATTTTAAAAAGAGCCCTATATTCTCTATTTCATGTATCCTAAGTTCATCTCCTTCTCGTTCTCCATTCATAAATATGAACCTCTCATCTATCAGAGTAGTTTCAGTAGAATTTTCTTTGCATCTTTCTCGTATTCGTAATCCTATTCCCAATGACTTCAAAACGCGAACCGCACCGCCCTTAATAAAATATTGGCGCAAGTTTTCCGTACATCTATTCAGATGTTCATTAGTAAGTGGAACTCCGTAAAAATATTTTGAAACTATATCTCTGTATTCGAAATAGTTACAAGTCATCATTTCCTCCAATCTTTTCTACACTTCAAAAAAAACTGCCTTATCCTTCCATTTCCCCATACAGAACCTCTAGCTTACCATCACGGAACTGTGTAACATAACTATGTTCCTTGTATTCCGATTCTTTTGCCAGTTCTAGTGCTTTTTCTACACCCAGATCTTCAAGATAATAAAGCGCTCCTCCTAAACAACATATACCATGCCCTTGTTTCTCTTCTTGTCTTGGTACAGGATGGGTATGTTGCAAAAAAGTTTTGCTGTCTTCTTTTATGATCTTCCTGTTATACCAGAAAGATAAATAGACTTCTATTGCCTCCTTTTTGCTGTCTGTTTTCACAATATAGGCCTTTTTGTCTATACTGTTCAATTCTTCTTGCGTAATATTACGACTAAAAGGACAAAATCTTTTTAGGAGCTCCATTTCCGACTTTACATAATCAAAGCTAGGTCCTTTAGGAATATATCCTATCGTCTTTTCATCTATTTCATATAGATCTGTTTTCATTACAAAGTTTCCACTTTCATCCGTTTCATATGTATAACTCTTCTTGTAACCACATCTGGGACAAAAAGTCAATCTTTCTCCCGTCCTATAGTTATAATCGTCCATTGCGAATTCATATGAGCACTGCTCGCACTCGATACACATCTGTACACTTCCCATTTTATTTCCTCCTGTCTTCTTCAACCAAAAAGTATCCTTTTTTCTCTCTTGTCCCTCCATTCATCATTTTCTAGTCCATATTCAGTATGAAAGAAATATAAGAACACAAAAAAACGGAGGACGCTTTAAATGTCTTCCGGTTTCATTCATTTTATTTTATATGCAATTAACAGTAAAATCTGGAGCGCATTACCCAAAGAAATCTGCGGCCTATATTACACTATCCAGATTTCCTGCGATTGTCTAATATGTCATTGAAAACCCCTACAAGTCCCTGTCCTGTATTTCAAATAAATGTATAAATATACATTCAAGTATACCGCATATAATACGTCTTTTTTCTATAAATGTATAAATATGCAGGCTAATAGACAGATATTTGCTATTGTACGAATCAGGTCACCCGTTCATCTGGTATCACCTAATCCTTATAGTATCATCCTGTCCACCCGTGACATACAAAATGATATTAAATGGTACTAAACAGCACTGTAAAACACTATTTTTTTCGTCCCCGAATAGTAGGAGACGAAATATTCCACTGCGTTATCAGGGAACATCTCCTTGAATTCTCCGTACAACTGAGCGGCCA
>ERZ1643249.4608-NODE-4608-length-11426-cov-4.737138_pt1 | contig 11426 bp, 13 predicted proteins | sample MGYA00579263_ERZ1643249 | MGnify/ENA primary metagenome ERZ1643249 (study PRJEB29033, sample SAMEA4952264) | chicken gut metagenome | biome: Broiler Chicken; feature: Gastrointestinal Tract; material: Caecum | place: Ireland | collected 2018 | study: Broiler...
GGAGAGTCCCCCCAGGGCAGTAATCAGCACCCCCATCAGAAGCAGGGTAAACAGGCCCACCGCCACGCTGTCGCAGCACAGGCAGATCACCAGAGCGACTACCGTCAGCAGCAGCTTGGGCATGGGAGACACCCGCCGCAGGCGGGACTGATAGGCGTAGCGGTCGGTGCCCATGGTCAGTTCGTTCCTTTCTCTTTTCCGTCCGGCTTCTTGGTGATGCGGCCCAGAATGAAGCCCACCACACCGGCGCCGATGGCGGCCTGGAGGGCGAAGAGCATGGACTCCACCTCGCCGCTGGCGGGCTCCAGAATGGGCTCAAACCAGGGCTCATAGTCGGGGTTAAGCTCCGTAATGGCCTCCTCAGCCTGGCCGTCGGCCCCGCCGAACTCGGCATTGGGCAGCAGCCACAGGGGCACGGCGGCGATGACCACCACCAACAGGATCAAAATCAAATTTTTCTGCCAAACTTTCATATCCGTCCCCTCCTTACAGCACCTGCAGCTCATGGAGCTCAGTCTTGCTGTACTTCTCCAGCACGTTGAAGATGACCACGGTGAGCAGGCCCTCGGCAATGGCCAGAGGGATCTGGGTCAAAGCGAAGATGGTGAGGAACTTCACCATGCCGCCGTTGATGACCCCCAGCTGCACCGAAGTGACCACATAGGTGAACAGGTCCCCCAGGGCGGCGGCGGCAAACACCGCCACAGCGGCAGGGGCCTTGGCCTTCCGCAGCAGCTTGTAGACCAGCCAGGACACGATGGGCCCGGCGATGGCCATGGAAAATACGTTGGCGCCCAGGGTGGTGAGGCCGCCGTGGGCCAGCAGCAGGGCCTGGAACAGCAGCACGATCAGCCCCAGCACCGTCATGACCAGGGGCCCGAACAGAATGGCGCCCAGGCCCACGCCGGTGGGGTGGGAGCAGGAGCCGGATACCGAGGGGATCTTCAGGGCGGAGAGCACGAAGGCGAAGGCGCCGCACATGGCCAGCAGGATCTTGGCCCGGGGAGCCTGGTCGATCTTCTTCTTAATGGAGAAGAAGCCGGCCACCAGGAAGGGCACGCACACCGCGCCCCAACCGATGGCCCAGGGCACCGGCAGCATACCCTCGGCGATGTGCATGGCGGAGGCGCTCATGGTCAGCAGACCCAGCAGCCCCACCAGCACCGCCGCGGCGCGGACGGTTTTGTTGGCAGTTACAGTTTTCATGGTTGTTTCATCCTTTCCTATCACTCGTAGGCGGGTGGTTTCCGGGCCGGGCAAGGTTTTCCGGCTTGAGTCTCTCTGCCGCCGCGCGTCTTCCCAGGTTTTCCCAGTGACATGGTGCCCGGCGGCTCTTCTCTTACGGCAGCGGGACTGCGCGGGACTTGCACCCGGCTTCCCTTTTCCCGGCGCTCTATGCAAAACAGGCTTATGCCTGGAGTTGTTCGCCCTCTTTGGCGTGCTTGACGAAGAGGGCCTGGATGCTGGGGAACTCCCCCAGCCCCTGGAGCACGCAGTTGACGGCGTAGCCCTCCTGTTCCAGCAGGGACTTCCAGGAGTCCTCCTCCTCCCCCCCCAGCCCCCGCAGCAGGCACGTGGTCTCATAGCCCCTGGCCGTGAGCATGGAGCGCCAGGAGTCCTCCTCCTCCCCCGCCAGGTCGTTCTTGGCGTGGTCCCCCGCCACGATCATCAGGGGACGCAGCTCCACTTCGGTAGCTCCCAGTTCTTTGATGCGGCGCACCGCCTCCCCAAAGCCAGGGTAGCCCTCCACCGTACCGATGACCACATCCTTCCGGCCCAGGTCCCGGAACACATACTCCAGCAGGGCGTAGCAGGAGTTGGCAAAGTGCTCGGTGCCGTGGCCCATGTAGAGGATGGCCTTGCCCTCCTCTCGCTCCGGCAGATCATGGAGCAGAGCCTGTACCGCGTCCAGATAGTCCCCCGTCTCGGTGAGGAGGGGACGGCCGAAGGCCAGTCTTTCAAATCGGCCCTCAAAGGGGATGGCCAGGGCCATCATCTTATCGTACTCGTCGCCGTTCATGATGTGGGTAGGCTGGACCAGCACGTCGGTGTACCCCTCCGCCGCCAGCCGCTCCAGGGCGGCGGGCACGTCGTCGATGTGGGTACCCTCCCCCTGCAGCTTCTTTAAAATCATGCCGCTGGTAAAGGCCCGGCGGAGGGTGCGCGCCGGAAAGGCGGCGGCCAGGGCCTCCTCAATGGCGGCGATGGTCTTTTCCAGGGTGTCCCGGTGGCTGGTGCCGAAGGACACCGCCAGAAGGGCTTGTGGTTTCATATCATTCACTCCCGTATGTTGTTGCTGGCCTGATAGAGCAGGGCGTTGCAGATGGCGGCGGCGATATTGCTGCCCCCCTTGCGGCCCCGGGCTACGATGTGGGGGACATCCATGGTGAGCAGCAGCTCCTTGCTCTCCACCACGTTGACAAAGCCCACCGGCACGCCGATCACCAGAGCGGGGGTCATTTTCCCCTCCTCGATGAGCTCACAGGCCCGCACCAGGGCGGTGGGGGCGTTGCCGATGGCCAGCACCAGGGGGCCCTCCAGCTGAGCGGCCCGCTCCATGGACACGGTGGCCCGGGTCTCCCCCCGCTCCTTGGCCTCAGCGGCCACGTCCGGGTCGGACATGAAGCACACCGCCTTGCCGCCGAACTTCTCCAGCACCTTCTTGTTGATGCCGGAGAAGGCCATCTGGGTGTCGGTGACGATGGTGCAGCCCCCCTTGATGGCGGCGATGCCCGCCGCCACCGCATCCGGGGAGAACACCAGATTGTCGGCATAGTCGAAGTCGGCGCTGGTGTGGATAGCCCGCTTGATGATGGGCAGCTGGTCGGCGGGAAACACCCGGTCCCCCAGCTCCTGGCCGATGATCTCCATGCTTCTGGCCTCAATGTCGGCGGGAGCCACCCGCTGCAGCTCGATTTTTTTCATGGGTCATTCCTCCCCGTTCAGGATGCGGTAGATCCGCTCCATATCCAGACTGGCCCGCAGGCCGTCCGCCAGCTTGTCATACTGCCGCTGGGCGTACTCCTGCCAGTCCACGCTGGCGGCCTGGCCCTCCAGGCCCTTGGCCTTCAGCAGGCAGTTCACCAGAGCGGAGGCCGCTCCAGCCTTGTCAAAAATACCGTGGACGTAGCAGCCCCACACGTTGCCCTTGCTGAGGCCGTCGGTGTGTTCCTCCCCGGTCTGGGTGGCAAACTGCACCAGCGGGGCGGCGGCACTCTCCGTCTTGCCCATATGAATCTCATAGCCCTCAAAGGCCACACCGGCCAGAGGGGCGAAGATGCCCCCGGCCTGGACAAAGGTACCGGTCACCCGGGTGCGGGTCTTTTCCCCCTGGAACACGGTCTCAGAGGGCAGCAGGCCCAGGCCTGCCAGGGTGCCGCCTCCCTCCACCCCGTCCGGGTCGGAGACGGTGTTGCCCAGCATCTGATAGCCGCCGCAAATGCCGATGACCGCGCCGCCCCTGGCAGCGTGCTTCAGGATGGCGCCCTCCAGGCCGCTCTGCCGCAGCCACCGCAGGTCGTCCATGGTGTTCTTGGTGCCGGGCAAAATGATGAGGTCGGGATGGCCCAGCTCCCCCACGCTCCCCACATAGCGGAGGGAAACCTCCTCCATCCGCTCCAGGGGGTTGAAGTCGGTGAAGTTGGAAAGCCGGGGCAGGCGGATCACCGCCACGTCCACCAGGCCCACTTTACCGGATTTGGACAGACGGGCGGACAGGGAGTCCTCATCGTCCACATCCACCTCCAGCATGGGCACCACGCCCAGCACCGGCTTGCCCGCCAGCTCCTCCAGCTGGGTGAGGCCGGGGAGGAGAATCTCCACATCCCCCCGAAACTTGTTGATAATCAAGCCCTTGATCATCTCCTGCTCGTCCGGGTCCAGCAGCTTTACCGTGCCGTAGAGGGAGGCGAACACGCCCCCCCGGTCGATGTCGCCGCACAGCAGCACGGGGGCGTGGGCCATACGGGCCATGCCCATGTTGACCAGATCATCCTCTTTCAGGTTGATCTCCGCCGGGCTGCCCGCCCCCTCGATGACGATGATATCATACTCCGACCCCAGAGAGGAATAGGCCTCCATCACGTCGGGAATCAGGTTTTTCTTATACTTGAAGTAATCTCCCGCCTTCATAGTACCCTGGGGAATGCCGTTGACGATAACCTGGGAGCCCACATCGCTGGTGGGCTTCAGGAGAATGGGGTTCATCCGCACGTCGGGGGCCACTCCCGCCGCCTCGGCCTGCATGACCTGGGCCCGGCCCATCTCCAGCCCGTCGGGGGTGATGGCGGAGTTGAGGGCCATGTTCTGGGACTTGAAAGGGGCCACCTTGTAGCCGTCCTGCTTGAAGATGCGGCACAGCCCTGCCGCCAGCAGGGACTTGCCCGCGTTGGACGCCGTCCCCTGTATCATAATCGCCTTTGCCATCACAGCACCTCCCTCAGGGCGGCCAGCAGCCGCCGGTTTTGCTCCGCCTGTCCCACACACGCCCGGTACCAGTCGGGGCCCTGGCCGTGGTAGTTGGCGCAGGAGCGGATGAGCACACCACGCTCCAGCAGTTTTTCTTTCAGATCGGCTACGCCGGGCAGCCGGAACAGGAGATAGTTGGCCTGCCCCGGTATCACGGTACACCCCGCCGCCGTCAGACCGGCGGCCAGACCGGGCCGGGCTTCCTCCACAAAGCGCCTGCCCTCCGCCGGCCAGTGGGGGCAGCAGGTCAGGGCCGCCACGCCTGCCGCCTGAGCGGGGGTGGACACGCTCCAGGGCTGGGCGAATTTGCCCAGCTGCTCCCGCAGTCCCTCGTTGGCCGTCAGGCAGTAGCCCAGCCGCAGACCCGCCATGGCGTAGCTTTTGGTGAAGGCCCGCAGCAGCACCAGATTGGGGTGGTGGGCCAGCCAGGGGGCCAGCCCCGGCCCGCCGGTGGCCAGAGGCAGGAAGCACTCGTCCACCACCAGCACCGCGCCCACAGCACCACACCGTGTCACTACTGCTTTCAGCAGATCTTGATCGATCAGCCGCCCGGTGGGGTTGTTGGGGGTACACAGGAACACCAGGTCGGTGTCCGATTCGATGGCGTCCACGAAGCCAGCGTCCAGGTCGAAGTTTTTGTCCTGATCCAGAGTGTACCGGACCACCTGGCAGCCCACGCAGGTCACGGCCTCCTCATACTCGGAGAAGGCGGGGGCAGTGACCAGGGCCTTTTTTGGTTTCAGCGCAAACACCAATCGGAAGATCAGGTCGGCGGCGCCGTTGCCGCACACCACCTGCTTCTCCCCCACTCCGTCATGGGCGGCAATGGCCCGCCGCAGGTCCCGGCACAGGGGGTCCGGGTAGCAGGCCGACTGGTCCACCGCCTGCCGGGCCGCCTCCGCCACCGGGGCAGGCATCCCCAGGGGGTTCAGGTTGGCGGAAAAGTCCAGGACCTCCCCGCCGTAGGCGGCCTGGGCGGTGAGGATATCCCCGCCGTGGGTGTAGACTGGCATAACAACGCTCCTTTTCGTGGACCATGTGGGCATTTGTCCTCAGGGGAACAATAAAATCAGCAGGGGCACCCCGCAGAAAAGCAGCAGGGCAAAGAAGGCGGTGGCGTACAGGATCCGGCCCGCCCGCAGAATATCCAGAGGCTCGGGAGGCCGCTGATCGTCCCCGATGTAGGGCTTCTCCACCAGCTTGCCGAAGTACCAGCTGGGCCCCACCAGCCGAAGCTGGAGGGCACCGGCACAGACCGCCTCGGTGTGGGCGGCGTTGGGGGACTTGTGCTGTTTCCGGTCCCGCTTGAAAATGCGCCAGGCATTCTTCCCGTCATACCCCGCCGCCACAGCCCCCAGGCACATGAGCACACCGGAGATGCGGGCGGGAATGAAGTTCAGAATATCGTCCCACCTGGCCGCCGCCCGGCCAAAGTAGAGATATTTGTCATTTTTATAGCCCACCATGGAGTCCATGGTGTTGGCCGCCTTATAGAACATCCCCAGGGGCGCGCCGCCGATGGCCAGGAAGATGAGGGGGGCGATTACCCCGTCGGAGGCGTTTTCCGCCACCGTCTCTACCGCCGCCTTGGTTACCCCTGTCTCATCCAGCCGGTCGGTGTCCCGGCCCACGATCATAGAGACGGCGTACCGGGCCTTGTCCATGTCTCCGGTTTTCAGAGCATCGTATACCTTTCGGCTCTCAACGGACAGGGACTTGGTGGCCAGCAGCTGGTAGCTGATCACGCTCTCCACCGCCAGAGCCAGCCAGGGGCTGACCAGCCAGCACCCCCACAGCAGCAATACCGTCAGACCGGTGGGGATCGCCAGGGTGAGGAGCACCAGCACCACGCCCCCTGCCAGCTCACCACCGTGGGACTTGGGGAAGAGCTTCCGCAACACCTTTTCCAACCCGGAGATCAGGGCACCGATGGCCCGCACCGGGTGGGGAGCCCAGTGGGGGTCCCCCAGCAATAGGTCCAGGCAGAAGCCAATGAGCAGCGCCGTCAGATGACTGATCCACCAACTCATCCTTTGTATTCCTCCAGCACCGTCAGCTCCAGGGTGTCCGGGTCCAGCGCCATGCGGAAGCCGCCGCAGTTGGGGCACATCCAGCCGTAATACTCCCGCTCCGGGCGGCCATACTTGGAAAGCAGGCCCATCAGCGCCCCGCCGTGGGACACCACGCCCACCCGCTCAAAGCCGCGGGCAGCGGCATCCTTGGCCAGCTTCCCGAGGCCGATGGATACCCGCTCCACCACCTGCTCGGCGGTCTCCCCTACCGGCATAGCAGCAAAGTTCAAACGGTCGCCCTGGCCGATCCAGGCCTGATACAGGGGATCGTCCTTCAGCTCCTCGTGGTTTTTCCCCTCAAAGGGGCCGAAGTCGGTCTCCCGCAGCTCTTCGATCACGGTGGTCTCCACCCCCGGCCACAGCAGCTCTGCCGTCTGGCGGCACCGCATCAGGGGGGAGCGGTAGATGTGCTCCACCTTGGGCAGGGTGGGCCCCACTTTACGGGCCAGCTCCTCCCCCTGGGGGGTGAGCGGTACATCCAAAGTGCCCACAAAGCGCTTCTCCAGGTTGCCCTGGGTGGTTCCGTGCCGAATGAGGATCAGTTCCATGGTTTGTCTCCTTTCAGGGTCATGGGCAGGCCGCAGAAAATGCGCTCCACACGCTCCGCCCGCTTAGCCAGGCGGCAGCACAGCCGACCCACATCCTCTCGCCAGGCCCGCTGGGCCGGGTCGATGGGTACCACGCCGCAGCCCACCTCATCGCAGATGAGGATCAGGTCGGGATTGGCGGTCAGCAGCTCCTCCTCGTCCAGGTGGGGCCACTGTTCCAGGCCGTCAAAGACGGGTTTTTGCCTGGCCTCCTCCGGGGTATGGGCCACCTGGTCGGGAGTATATCCCGTTTTTTGCAGCACATAGTCCAGCTTGCCCTGGCCCGCGCCGCCAACGATGAGTATCATACCAACACCTCGATTTTCTGGACCACAGCCACCATCAGCACCATAGCCAGCTCGCAGATCTGGAGGAAGAAGCCAGCCAGATCGCCGGTGACGCCCCCAAACTGCCGCTGGCTCATGACCCGATAATACAGGCAGGCCAGTCCCGCCCCCAGCAGGGCAGCGCCGCCGGTCCACAGGTCCAGCCACAGCATGGCGGCCACGCAGGCCACCACCCAGATCACCATGACACCACGGGCCTTGGCGGTATCCATGGTGTCGGTAAAGGTGGCCAGCAGGCCGGTGCCCCGGGCATTGGGCAGGGTAACGGCAAAGAGACCGGACAGGCTGCGGGAGAGCACCGGCCCCAACGCCAGCACCAGGGCGGCCCGTCCCGCCGCCGCCACCTCACTCCAGCAGGCAAAGAACACCAGCAGGTAGAGGCCGCAGCAGATGATGGCGAAGGCCCCGGTGTGGGAGTCCTTCAGGATCTCCAGCTTGCGCTCCCTGGTCTGGTGGGAGGACAGGGCGTCGCAGGTATCGCAGAAGCCATCCAGATGGATGCCGCCGCTAAGGGCGATGGGGATGAGCAGGGCGAAGGCGGCGAAGAAGAGGGGCCCGAAGCCCAGGTACCGGGCCAGAGCCATCCAGCCGTACAGCACCGCACCGATGACCGCTCCCACCAGAGGGAACCAACACAGGGCCCAGGACAGGGCCTTCTTCTCCCAGTCCACCCTTGGCATGGGGATTTTAGAGTACATGGCAAAGGCAATGATGAGACTTTTCACACACGTTCTCCTTTCCACGCCACGGGGATGCCGCACACCACTTCGTAGACCTGTCCTGCCAGGGCGGCCACCCGGCGGTTCAGCTCCCCCAGCACCGACAGATAGTCCAGGGTGACGGGGTCATAGTCCCTGCCGTCGGAAAAGAGTTCGTTGGTGACCACCACCAGCAGCTCCGCCTGCTCCGCTGCCCGGCGGATGCCGGAGAGCACCCGGTCCAGAGTGCCGTCCTTTCCGTCGGGGGAAAAGTACTCGTTGGCGCACAGGTTGGACAGGTCCTCCAGCAGCACGGCGCAGCCGGGGGGCAATACGATGTCCGCCAAACCGGTGGGGCACTCCACCGTCTCAAACCCCTTGCCGGCGCGCATCTGCCGGTGGCGCTCCACCCGACGGACGCTCTCCTGGTCCCACACCTGCATGGTGGCCAGGTAGATCCGCTTTTCCAAACCGGAGGAGGTCACCAGACCCTCGGCAAATTCCGACTTCCCGCTGGCCGAGCCGCCGGAGACTAAGATCAGCATAACGCATTCTCCATTTCGTAGGGGCGACCTTTATGGTCGCCCGCCTCAAGTCAAGGGCTGGTATGCCTCAATATCTGTGGCCTCAAAGGTGGTCATCTCCCGGTACACCGCCAGGCCCATATCCAGCAGGGGCATCACTGCCACCGCGCCGGTGCCCTCTCCCAGCCGCATACCGGCATAGAGGAAGGGCTCCAGACCCAGCTCGCCCAGCACCAGCTTGCTGGCCGGCTCGTCGGAGGCGTGGGAACCCAGCATATAGTCCTTGCAGATGGGACAGATCCTCGCGGCGATGAGGGCGGCCACCGAGGAGATAAAGCCGTCCACCAGCACCGGCACATGGCACATGGCGCCGCCCAGGAACACACCCGCCAGGCCCGCCAGATCCAGGCCTCCCACCTTGTGAAGCACGTCCAGAGGATCACTGGGGTCGGGCCGGTTGACGGCGATGCCCTGCTCAATGGCGTGGATCTTCCGCACCAGGCCCTCGCTGGACAGGCCGGCGCCCCGGCCGGTCATGACCTCCGGCTCTTTATTCAAAAATACAGCGGCCACGGCGGAGGATGTGGTGGTGTTGCCAATGCCCATCTCGCCGGTGCCCAGCAGTTTGACGCCGCCGTCACACAGCTCTCGGGCCACTTCCACACCCACCAGCACGGCCCGCTCGGCCTCCTCCCGGGTCATGGCGGGACCCTGGGACAGGTTGGCGGTGCCCCGGCGGATGTTTCTCTGCAAGATCCTCTCTCCATGGAGGGGGGTGGCCACGCCGATATCCACCGGCACGATCTCCACCCCGGCGGCCCGGCCCATGGCGCACACACTGGTGTCACCGGTGGACATATTCTCCGCCACAATGGCGGTGACCTCCTGCCCGGTCTGAGTGACTCCGTCGGCCACCACGCCGTTGTCGGCACACATGACCACCACCGCCCGGCGGGAGATATCCACGTTGGGGGTGCCGGTGATGGCCGCCATGCGGATCACCGCGCTCTCCAGCGCACCCAGGCTGCCCAGGGGCTTAGCGATGGAGTCCCAGCGGGCCTTGGCCTGGGCCGCCGCGTTCTGGTCGGCGGGGATAATGGAACGGACCACTTCTTCCAGTGTCATAGCAATGCCTCCTGTCGGCGGCGGGCTGCCGCCACGAAATTGCGGGCCATCTCAGGTCTGGCCCAGAAATGAAAGTGGGGAAAACCGGCGTACAGCGTAGGCGCATGAACACCGCAGTCCCACCCGCGATTGCTCAACGGCTTCTGGGCCCGGAAGCTGTCGCCGGGCTGCTGGCTGTCCCAGTAGTGGAACTCGTGGGCGGGCAGCTCTTCTCCCGCCTGACACAGCAGGCCGTGGGTACGGGCGGTGAGGGTCACATAGCCGAACCGGCCCAGCTTGCCGGTATTCCAGGCCCGGCCGGGGATCACCCCCGCCATGGGCCAGTCTGTTCCGTTGGTATCTTCCAGCATCTCGTGGAGGTAAAGGAAGCCGCCGCACTCGGCCACAGTGGGCAGGCCACCCGCCATCGCGTCCCGGATGGCGGCCAACATGGCGGTATTTTGGCTCAGCTGCTCTGCCAGCAGCTCCGGGTAGCCGCCCCCCAGGTAGAGGCCGCAAGTGCCTTCCGGCAGAGCCTGGTCCTCCAGAGGGGAGAACTCCACCAGCCTGGCTCCCAACTTCTCCAGCAGCTCCAGGCCGTCAGCGTAGTAGAAGCAGAAGGCCTTGTCCCGGGCCACGGCAATCACCGGCGCTCCCTCCACCGGCTCCAGCAGATCCAGAGGTCCGGCGTTCAGGTCGGGGGCGGAGGCGGCCAGGGCCAGCAGGCCGTCCAGATCGATGGTCTGCTCCGCCTGGGCGGCCAGCTTTTTCAGCTTCTCCTTCAGGCCCGCCACCTCGTCGGCGGTGACCAGGCCCAGGTGGCGGCTCTCCAGCGCACAGTCGGGCAGGCTGGGCAGGAAGCCGTACACCGTGACGCCGGTCTCGGCCTTAATGCACTCCTTCAGCCGGGGGTAGAGCATAGGGGACACCCGGTTGAGGATCACGCCCCGGATGCCGCTGTCCGGCCGGAAGGTTTTCAGGCCGTGGACCACGGCGGACAGGGTGAGAGCGCTCCCCCGGCCGTCCACCACCAGCACCGCCGGGGTGCGGGTGGCTTTGGCCAGATGGTAGGCGCTGGCCTCATGGCTCATGGCGATGCCGTCGTAGTAGCCCATGACCCCCTCGATGAGGGCCAGGCCGGACCCGATGCTGTTCTGTTCCAGCAGGGACCGGGTGCGGTCCTCCCCCAGGAAGAACAGATCCAGGTTGCGGCTTTTGGCTCCGATGACCTTGCTGTGGAACATGGGGTCGATGTAGTCGGGGCCGCACTTGAAGGCCACGGGATTGACCTTTCGATCCATCAGGGCCTGCAAAAGGGCGCAGGTCACCGTGGTTTTACCCCCTCCGCTGGCGGGGGCGCATAGCAGCAACCGGGGGGTACTCATGGCCGTCCCTCCCCGGAGAAGATCCACACCGGATTCTGGGCGTCCATGAGGTGATACCGGCCCGCCTGCCGGGTGCGGGTGGCGGCCACCTGCACCATATCAGCCCCCTCCAGAGGGGCGAAGAGCCGGGCGGCCTCAGCCACCGTCTCCAGGGTGACGGCGGTACACACCACCCGGGCGGCGGGATTTTTCCGGAAAATAATATTCAAAATCTCCTCCAGCTCGCCGGAGGTACCCCCCAG